>Ga0126342_10004597_pt1 | contig 23664 bp, 29 predicted proteins | sample Cyp1metagenome_FD_92528 | JGI IMG/M metagenome (GOLD analysis project Ga0126342, IMG submission 92528) | Coral microbial communities from Lord Howe Island, Old Settlement Bay, Australia - Cyphastrea 1 metagenome | ecosystem: Host-associated > Invertebrates > Cnidaria > Coral ...
ACCACCTTTCACACACCATCTTTGACACACCATCCTTCACACACCACTTTGTCACACACACACACCATCTTTCACACATCACTTTGTCACACACCATCTTTCACACAGCATTTTGTCACACACCATCTTTCACACACCATCTTTGGCACACCATCTTTCACACACCTTCGTTTTGCGTGGCAGGCGTGGCGCTTGGTGACATCCACCTTCGTTCCACGTGGCAGGCGTGGCTTTTGGAGACATTTACCAATTTACCTGAGTTTGGCGTGGCAGGCGTGGCGCTTGTTGCACATGGTGGCGCGCTTGGTCGCTGTTGGTCGCCCGGGGCGCGGCGCCACTTTGCCTGGCAGGCGTGGCACTTGGTGACATCCACCTTCGTTTCACGTAGCAGGCGTGGCGCTTGGAGACATTTACCTGTGTTTGCGGGGTGGGGGTGGCACTTGTTGCACTTGGGTCGTTGGTCGCCCGGGGCGCCGCGCCACTTTGCGTGGCAGGCGTGGCACTTGGTGACATCCACCTTCGTTTCACGTGGCAGGCGTGGCGCTTGGAGGCATTTACCTGCGTTTGGCGTGGCGGGCGTGGCGGGCGCGGCGCTTGTTGCACTTGGTGGCGCGCTTGGTCGCCGTTGGTCGCCCGGGGCGCCGCGCCACTTTGCGTGGCAGGCGTGGCGCTTGGTGACATCCACCTTCGGTGGCACTTGGAGACATTTACCTGCGTTTGGCGTGGCAGGCGTGGCACTTGTTGCACTTGGTGGCGCGCTTGGTCGCCGTTGGTCCCCCGGGCCGCGCTTCTCCGGTGTTGGTGGCCAGCAGTCAGGCGTAAGCCTTTAAATAACAGTTGGGGTGGGGAGGCCTCTGCAAACCCAATGCTTTTTTCAATGGTACATCATACAAACAGCACTCCGCGCCTTTGGGCTTTTGTCGGCATCTGTGTCTCCAGAGTCTCTGGCCTCCGGCAGGGCCGCCCATACAATCGAGATCCTTCCGAAAAGAGCAGCCGCACCGAGCCGTAAATCATTTATCATTGTAGAAAAGCAAATATACTAGCCTCGTTTGGATTTGGAAATCTACTTCACAGGTCATCAAAACCACCCCGCTAAATCCAAAAATCCGGGTGCTTTGAACAGTGGGTCTTCCCACTGAATAAACAATTTCTTCAATGACATTTTAATCTTGCCTAATGCATCGATGTCATGAACGAAACTTAATGGACAGCGGGTCTCTCTGTTCCAGCCATTGAGCTTATTGCGCCGATATGATTTGTTCAGCCACATCATATTTGTCGCTCAGAGCAACAGCGAAACCACTTCGCATCACTGGGCCTCATCAGTTTCTCTGCCTGTTGCAATGATGAGAACCTGACCGGATGCAACCCAGCAATCCTCCGAATATCCTGACTTCCTGACTATGCTAACATTCAAAAAAGATTCCTGACGTTGAACATTTTGTGCTTGTCCTACTGGGGCTTCTAGGTTTGTCCTCTTTGAACAAAGACCTGCAGAATCACATTTTCTTCAACAAATGTGGCGCGAAAACTTGCAACGGATCTAGACGCGCTGCCAAAAAAATGACGATGCGTGATCTAGGTTAGGTGTCCCACTGATTTTTTTTGCAGCCTCAATCAACCTGCCAAAAAACAGCTCATTACTGCAACCCCGGGATTAAAACTCAAAACTTCCCAGCGCTCATGCTTGCAGCCATCAAACCATGGGAAGCTGCTGTAGCTTTTTTGCCATTGCACCGTGAAACGCCTAGGTAAAGAATGGTATGAATATAACTTTTCGTCTGGAAAGAATCTCTGAAAACAGGATGCTCGGGAAGCACCCATGCTTCACATAGCGGTAAGAGTGCTGCAACCCCAATGACGTCTTCACTTGGCTGCTTTTCGGCCGCCTTCAAGCACATCTCAAAGTACTCTCGTACCTGGGCAGCATCTTGGTCGCTGGCACAATCTGAACATCCCAAACAGGGTTGTTTCACAGGAGGAATTGACACTATTAAACGGCAACGTGACGCCCCTTGTATTGATATTCGGATTGACGCAAGATGCATCCTTGGAAGAGCTCTGAAGACGAGAGTCTCTTGTGTTGTCGAACACGAAGGTCAAATACTGCCTGCCGAACATCTTGCAACAAAGCACAATTTCATGCACATGTATTTACAGTGCTTTATGTTGGCTTTTTACGTTCCTGCAGCGGCTACCTAAGATGAAATCAGTAGATCTGTCTCGGCATGAGACCCGCGCGCCAAACAAACACAAGAACATTGAGCACGCACTGAAAAACAATGTCTTTCCAGCTGGGCATCCCAGCCCGCCGACAATGGTCAAAGTAGCTTGACATTGCAAGCTGCTCTCCTGGCGGATGGTGTTTTATCCGAGGTGATGCTACGCACCTAAAGTTACTGTGTTGTGATGGGAACCCAATGTGTAGGCTACAGGAATCCATGGGCAGTTTCCCAAGTTGGAAGGACCCAACGAAGTAGAGGCTAAAAACAACGCCTGGTATAAAGTGAAACTCCATCTTGCCTGCTATGGCTCCATTTGGGGGGCTTGGGAGCGCCAGCATACCGACTTGTAGAACCAACATGAAGTTGCCCGCAGGATGAAATCCGGTATTGAAGCGGTCCTCACTGTAGCTCACAGTTGGCCATGTAGCGGTTGGACAAGACACGCCTTCTATGCACCTGGCACTGCCGGAAACAAGCGACCAGTGTCAAACGTCCTCCGAAATTCAAAGCCAACAGCCTAACAGCGGACTGAATCAGAGTGAACGAGCGGACTGAATCAGAGTGAACGTGCGACAGAACACCGCCGATCAGGTTAAGGCTGGGGCATGCTGGGGCATTCGTGCACGCATGGTCATCTTTTGACTGCTTCACTCAATTTGGAAAAACACACCCAGCAGAAACCAATACAATACAAGGTTCTGATTAGCTGCCAAACCTTTACTGGGATGGAGCGGCCATGGAAGGCCCCAGAAGCAAATATATACCAGTAGTACCCCACAAGGTGGTGGCGGAAGTTTCAAAGATAGGAAACCTCTAAGAAAGGTAAGTTGTTGTGACGCATGGATGCCAGAACGAAATGATGGACTGAAAGATTGTTGGAGCTGTGCTTTTTTGGAATGGTTGCAGTGGTCACCTCACCCACAACTGCGGATGTAGTGTGGTGTAGTGTAGTTATCAAAAGAACTCGAAGTTTCATGGATGAATGAAACTCCGAGTTACGGAATATCACATTCTCACTAGCCCAAAGATCATTGTGCCCAGTTGGCACCTGCATTAAGAAATCATTAAGTCACATTCTCACTAGCCCAAAGATCATTGTGCCCAGTCCAGTTGGCACTTTGTTCCCCACATCTTTGTGTGGGGTTCTAACTTTTTGTTCGCTATCCGCCTCCTCCTTCTCCTCCTCCCGCCGTCTCCCGCCGTCTCTATCAACATGTCTCTATTAACATGTCTCTATCAACATGTCTCTATCAACATGTCTCTATCAACATGTCTCTATCAACTTGTCTCTATCAACATGTCTCTAACATGTCTCTATCAACTTGTCTCTATCAACATGTCTCTATCAACTTGTCTCTATCAACTTGTCTCTATCAACTTGTCTCTATCAACATGTCTCTATCAACATGTCTCTATCAACATGTATCTATCAACTTGTCTCTATCTGGACGCCGGACGCCGCGGCTCTGGACGCTGGACGCCGCGGCTCTGGACGCTGGACGCCGCGGCTCTGGACGCTGGATGCCGCGGCTCTGGATGCTGGACGCAGTGGCCTTGGACGCTGGAGGCCGTGGCTCTGGACGCTGGACGCCGCGGCTCTGGACGCTGGACGCCGCGGCTCTGGACCCTGGACGCCGCGGCGTTGGACGCTGGACGCCGCGGCTCTGGACGCTGGACGCCGTGGCTCTGGACGCTGGAGCGGCTCTGGACGCTGGACGCCGCGGCGCTGGACGCTGGACGCTGTGGCTCTGGACGCCGGACGCTGGCGCGGCTCTGGACGCTGGACGGCGTGGCTCTGGACGCTGGACGCCGTGGCTCTGGACGCTGGATGCCGTGGCTCTGGACGCTGGACGCCGTGGTACTGGACGCTTGACGCCGCGGCGCTGGACGGACGCTGGACGCCGCGGCGGCTCTGGACGCTGGACACCGTTGCTCTGGACGCTGGACGCCGCGGCTCTGGACGCTGGACGCCGCGGCGCTGGACGCTGGATGCCGTGGCTCTGGACGCTCTGGACGCTGGACGCCGCGGCTCTGGACGCTGCATGGACGCCGCGGCTCTGGACGCTGGTCGCCGCGGTTCTGGACGCTGGACGCCGCGGCGCTGGACGCTGGATGCCGTGGCTCTGGACGCTCTGGACGCTGGACACCGCGGCTCTGGACGCTGCATGGACGCTGCGGCTCTAGACGCTGGACGCCGCGGCTCTGGACGCTGGTCGCCGCGGTTCTGGACGCTGGACGCCGCGGCTCTGGACGCTGGTCGCCGCGGCGCTGGACGCTGGATGCCGTGGCGCTGGATGCCGCGGCATTGGACGCTGGACGCCGCTTCGCTGGACGCTGGACGCCGCGGCTCTGGACGCTGTCTGGACGCTGGACGCCGCGGTCTGGACGCTGGACGCTGGACGCCGCGGCTCTATGCTGGACGCCGTGGGTCTGGACGCTGGAAGCCGCGGCGCTGGACGCTGGACGCCGTGGCTCTGGACGCTGGACGCGGCGGCTCTGGACGCTGGACGCCGCGGCTCTGGTCGGAGGCTGGACGCCGCGGCTCTGGACGCTGGACGCCGCGGCGCTGGATGCCGTGGCTCTGGGCGCTGGACGCCGCGGCTCTGGACGCTGGACATCGCTGGACGCCGTGGGTCTGGACGCTGGACGCCGTGGCTCTGGACGCTGGACGCCGCGGCTCTGGACGCTGGACGCCTGAGAAGCTGCTTGGTGCCATTTTTGCAGGCATTGAATATGTTCCTTTTTACAGCCTTTTGGGATTGCGTTGCTTATCCACGGCATTACAGGCAATGCAGCCTTTGTGGCATTATACCGTGCAGCCCAAAGCCTTACATGCCATTGTGTTGCTTTCCATTGCATTGTGCATTGTGTGTCCTTGTCCAAAAGGATGGACAAATAAAAGCCAACACCAAAAAAACAAAGAGCTACCATGTGGTTTTTCTGCTTTGTTCTGATATTTTTGAGCATTCCGATTTTCCCCAATGGGGTCTTCAGCCCAGAATAGCTTCGGTGTGCACTGGTGCAGGAGGCGGGTCAGGTTCAACGAGGTTCCGGAGAAGGTTCCGAAGGTTCCGAAGAAGGTCTCGGAAGCTTTGGTGCAGTCAGGTCACGTTCAACGGGGTTCCGGAAAAGGTTCCGGGGAGGTTCTGGAGACGGTTCAGGGAGGCTTCGGTGCGAGCCAGGTCAGGTTCAACAGGGTTCCGAAGAAGGTTCGGGAGAAGGTCTGGAAGGCTTCGGTGCCGAGCCACGTCAGGTTCAGATCAACAGGGTTCCGGAAAAGGTTCCGGAGAAGGTCTGGGAGGCTTTGGTGCAGAGGCAGGTCAGGTTCAACATGGTTTCGGAGAAGGTTCCGGAGAAGGTCTGGGAGGCTCTGGTGCAGAGGCAGGTCAAGTTCAACAGGGTTCTGGAGAAGGTTCCGGAGAAGATTCCGGGAGGATTTGGTGGTCAGGGCAAGAGGGTTCTGGAGAAGATTCCGCAGAAGGTGGGAGGCTTGCAGCCAGGTCAGGTTCCGGAGGAGGTCTGGGAGGCTTTGCAATGCCAGGTTCAACAGGGTTCCGGAGAAGGTTTCGGAGAAGGTCTGGGAAGCTGCGGTGCAGAGCCGGGTCAAGTTCAACAGGATTTGCGTATTTAACTCACAGAAACCCAGCTGAGGTGTTTCCAGCGCTTGGCTTGGCAGCACGCTTCAGAAAGTTTTGTTTAAAAAAAAAACGTTGCGGCTGTTAGGGATACCACCGAAGCTTATTTTTTAAAAAACATATTCTACCATTGCCCAAAAAATACAAGTGGTTCTACATTTTGCATGGTCCAGGATTCATGTTTGCTGAGCCAGGATTGTCCTTTTTTCTCCGAAAAAACAATACCAAAAAAAGAGTTAGCAAGGGCTATAATATGCTATAACTAGTTCGCTAACTAGGTGTTAATTCAACACTACATAGCTGGTCATAAAAAACGGGATTATTTAAGAAGCGCTTGCATCGCCTGGTTCCACGTCGCTGCGCTGTGTCCGCTGTGCTTTGTTTGATCACGCGTCTGTTCCGTTTCATGTCTTGCTACGTGCTCCTGTACCAAGCAGGTTGACATATTGTCACCTGTCACCTCCTTGGCCGGTGGTGCGGAATGACGCGGACTTGTGCGCTTGGAGCCGATGCTTGGTAACCAAGCCTGGCAGCAAGGGCGATGGGCTAACGCGCCTTGCTGGGCACACATGGAGGCACGGGCCGGTCAGTTCGCGTCCTTGCGATTGCCGAATGTCCCGCCCTGCTCTCAACCGCGTCGCTTGGGAGGCCGACTTTGACCCAACGTGGGAAGAAGCACTTGCATCGCCTGGTTCCACGTCGCTGTGCCTGTGTCCGCTGTGCTTTGTTTGATCATACATCTGTTCCGTTTCATGTCTTGCTACGTGCTCCTGCACCAAGCAGGTTGACATGTTGTCACCTGTCACCTCCTTGGCCGGTGGTGCGGAATGACGCGGACTTGTGCGCTGGGGCCATTGCTTGGAGCCACAAAACAATCGCTTTTCGCGCCTGTACCTTCTTTCGTCTGACTCTTTGTCTTGTCTGATCTTCTTTCTTCTGACTCTCTCTTCTCTGACTCTTCCCACCTCGGCTTTTCCATTTGTCCATATTTTCGGAAGTTTGACTTCTAAACTTCCTTCCATGAAAGAAGGAGAAAGCCTGGCAGGGTCCGGTGGTGACAGTCTTTGACTGTCAGACATCCGGAACATGCCCAAGTATTGCGATGCCTTCTGCATCCCGAAAGGGCCCACACCACCTTGAGAACCCATGCGAGCTACCTCAATGCCACAGGATGTTGCGCATGTGGGACGTGCAGCACCAGGTGCGTCAGGTCAGAGTCAAGGCGCGCCTATCCGAACGGTTACACCAATCTGAAAGCGTTTGGGCTTCTGCCCTATCAGTCCAACAAAGGCAGGAAACTTGAAACCAATGTTCCAAGCGCTGCTTTCTGCACTTCATAAACCATCCAACATCCACTATCCATGGCCCACGTCCAAGTAGTATACTTCAAATCTTGGACTGTGTCAAAACTAGACGCGGCGCATGTTTGAGCCCAAGCCTATAGCTAACGTGATCCCCAAAGTCGTCCCCTGTGCAAGATTTGGTTCTGTAAGCGCCTCTGCCAGGCGCGTGCGTTGGTCATCCAGCAACACCTCATCCAGGGTGATCTCAACGACATGTTCGTTGGTGTGGCATATTGTGAGCCCCACTGCACTTGGACAAATGAGTCCTGTCTTAGGTTCGAAAATAGGCCAAGGTGGCTGAAGGCTGCCGTGTGGCTCATCAAACTTATGTTGCAATATGCATGGCCGCCGCAGCCATCTCCCGCAACCAAAATGTCCACTACGAAGCTGTGAGCCCTTTGAATGTTGGTGGTTCCGTGGATGCACCGGCTCAAGAAATTCCAAGACATGGGCATGGGCGTGTGGGTTTCACCCACCCTAACATATAATATGCTGACACGTGCCCTGACGCATCTTTTGAGATCCCGCGCGCGAAAAAATATGAACGCATAGACGCTGGGCGGCTCCGGGATTTCAAAGGGGCGTGGGACATTAAAAAAAGCAGCCCGCTCCAAACGCCCGAGGGCCATGCATAAACGAAGTAGCAGTGGCAGCTGGATAACCATATGCCAGATTGCGGGGTGCATGCCTGACCCGCATGGTGCTTCAGGATTGAGGAAATGCAACTAGTCAACTATACCACAAGACTGAAAGTTTGAATGCTGCCAGGGCCACCAAAAAAAACTATTGAATGTTAGAATGCCACACCATAATTGTCTGAAAAAAGCTAGCCAAATTCTACCTTTCAGTCCGTATTATGCTTGTAAATGTGGATACATTTTGTTCAAAAAGTGTTTGGTCAAATTTGCCTACCTGTTGTGCCGCGGCCACCAAACCTTTATTTTTTGTAGGTTAGAATGCCTCCGAACATCTGAATTCTATATATTGATGTTAAAAATGTATATGTATATATATATATATAATTTATTTATATCCTACACCAACCAAATCCATGAAAAAAGCGGGTCGAGGTATCAAAACCTGGTTTTGAGGTAGTTTCTGCGAAAAAACAGGTTTTAGCTAACAAAACCAGGTTTTTGATGAAGCAGCTTCGCCACAACCCGTAGAAAACCGTGGAAAACCTGTAAAAACTCATCAAAACCCGTAAAAAAACCGTAGTCCAAAACCGACCAAAAGCTTTGTTTGCCGGGGCCACCAAACCTTGTTTTTTGTAGGGTTAGAATGCCTCAGCATATGCCCCCAAAACTTCTGAATTCTATATAGATTTTAAATATATAAATTATAAATGAAATCTAGATGTGAGTAAACGACGTGTTCTTGGATCGGCGGATGAGGATAGCATTTGTTCTGCGTATTCTGTCATTTTTGTTGATCTTTTTTTTGCTGAACATGAGAATGATTTTTGCAAATACCTGCATATTCTACATATTCAGAATACGATTTTGCATTTGTTCTGCGTACTGTGACATGTTTTATTGGTCATGGGTAGATTCTTTTGCAATTTACATGCAAATTCTGCATGTTTGCAGTACATGGAAGACACGGGACGGTCGAAAATTCGTCAAGAATTTTACAGTTTTAGGAGTTTCAGGACTAAATAAATAGGCTTAGAATGCCCGCCGGGGATTTTCCAACGGTATTTCCCACGATAGGGAAATGTTGATTAAACAGGACGGTAACCTCCAAAAACGGCATTATACACAGACGATATCGCATTTTTCCAATATTCTGTCATGTTTTATTGATCATGTCTTTTTCGTGATCATGAGCATGTTTTTTGGCAAATACCTGTATATTCTGCATATTTAAATTAACAATACGATGTTGCATTTTTCTGCATATCATGACAATGCCTATTGTTCATGGCAAGATTTGTTTGCAATTTACATGCATATTCTGAAAATTTGCAGTACCATGGAAGACACGGGACGGCCGAAAATGCGTCAATAATTTTGGAGTTTTAAAGGTTTCAGGACTAAATAAATAGGCTTAGAATGCTCGTCGGGGATTTTCCCACGGTATTTCCCACGATAATGAAATGTTGATGAAGCAGAATGGTAACCTCCGAAAACGGCATTATACACACATATATATGCGCTGTAAATATTACATATATGTACATGTACATACATATTAGATGTGAGTAAACGAGGTGTTCTTGTATCGGCGGATGACGATAGCATTTTTTTTTTGCATATTCTGTCATTTTGAGTAATCATGGATTTTTTTGCTGATCATGAGAAGGATTTTTGCAAATACCTGCATATTCTACATATTCAGAATACGATTTTGCATTTGCTCTGCATACTGTGACATGTTTTATTGGTCATGGGTAGATTCTTTTGCAATTTACATGCAAATTCTGCATGTTTGCAGTACATGGAAGACACGGGACGGTCGAAAATTCGCCAAGAATTTTACAGTTTTAGGAGTTTCAGGACTGAATAAATAGGGTTAGAATGCGCGTCGGGGATTTTCCCACCGTATTCTCCACGATAATGTAAATGCTGATTAGACAGGATGGTAACCTCCGAAAACGGCATTATACACACATATATATATGCGCTGTAAATATTACATATATGTACATGTACATACATCTTATATGTGAGTAAACGAGGTGTTCTTGGTTCTGCGGATGACGATATCGCATTTTTCTGCATATTCTGTGTTTTTTTATTGATAAGCTGAATTGATCATGTATTTTTGGCTGATCATGAGCGTGTTTTTTTTGGCGGTATTACAACATGTTTTATTGGTCATGGGTAGATTCGTTTGCAATTTAAATGCATATTCTGCACATTTGCAGTACATGGAAGACACGGGACGGTCGAAAATTCGTTAAGAATTTTGGAGTTTTAGGGGTTTCAGGACTAAATAATTAAATAGGGTTAGAATATCCGCCGGGGATTTTCCCACGGTATTTCCCGCGATAATGTGAAATGTTGATTAAACAGGATGGTAACCTCCAAACACTGCATTACACACAGACGATGTTGCATTTTTTCTGCGAATTCTGGCATTTTTGATTGATCATGTTTGTTTTGCTGATCATGAGCATGTTTTTTTGGCGAATACCTGCATATTCTACATAATTAAAAGACGATATTACATGTTTTCCTCATATAATGACATTGTTTATTGTTCATGGAAAAAATGTTTGCAATTTACATGCATATTCTGCCTGTTTGCAGTACCATGGAAGACACGGGACGGTCGAAAATTCTTCAAACATTTTGGAGTTTTAAAGGTTTCAGGACTAAATAAATAGGCTTAGACTGCTCGTCGGGGATTTTCCCACGGTATTTCCCACGATAATGAAATGTTGATGAAGCAGAATGGTAACCTCCGAAAACGGCATTATACACACATATATATATGCGCTGTAAATATTACATATATGTACATGTACATACATCTTATATGTGAGTAAACGAGGTGTTCTTGGATCGGCGGATGACGATACTGCATGTTTTCTGCATATTCTGTCATGTTTTATTGATCATGGGTAGATATTTTTGCAATTTACATTCATATTCCGCATATTTGCAGTACATGGAAGACACGGGACGGTCGAAAATTCGTTTAGAATTTAAGAATTTTCGAGTTTTAGGGGTTTCAGGACTAAATCAATAGGGTTAGAATGCCCGTCGGGGATTTTCCCACGGTATTTCCCGCGATAGTGAAATGTTGATTAAACAGGATGGTAACCTCCAAAAACGGCATTACATACACAAATAATATTGCATTTTTCCAATATTCTGTCATGTTTTATTGATCATGTTTTGTTTGCTGATCATGAGCATGTTTTTTTGGCAAATACCATGTTGCATTTTTTCTGCATATCATGACAGTGCTTATTGTTCATGGAAAGATTTGTAATTTACATGCATATTCTGCCTATTTGCAGTACATGGAAGACACGGGACGGTCGAAAATTCGTCAAGAATTTTACAGTTTTAGGAGTTTCAGGACTGAATAAATAGGGTTAGAATGCGCGTCGGGGATTCTCCCACCGTATTCCCCACGATAATGTAAATGCTGATTAAACAGGATGGTAACCTCCAAAAAAGGCATTATACACAAACGATATTGCATCCTTCGTCATTTTTCTAATATTCTGTCATTTTTTATTGATCATGTTTGTTTTTGCTGATCATGAGCGTGTTTTTTTTGTGCGAATACCTGCATATTCTACAAAATTAAAATACGATATTACATGTTTTCCTCCTATTATGACATTGCTTATTGTTCATGGAAACAATTGCTTGCAATTTACATGCGTATTCTGCATATTTGCAGTAAATGGACAAGACGGGACGGTCGAAAATGCGCCAAGAATTTTGGAGTTTTAGGGGCTTCAGGACTAAATAAATATGGTTAGAATGCCCGGCAAGGATTTTCCCACGATATTCCCCACGATAGTGAAATGTTGATTAAACAGGATGGTAACCTCCAAAAACGGCATTACATACACACACACACATATATATATATAGCTCTGTATATAGTGCATATATGTACATTTAGATTCATGTACATACATATGAGATGTGAGTAAACGAGGTGTTCTTGGATCGGCGGATGACGATATTGCATTTTTTCTGCATATTCTGTCAATCTTTGTGGCCATTTACTTTTTTGCTGATCATGAGCATGTTTTTTTTTGCAAATACTTGCGTATTCTACATATTTATAATACGATATTGCATTTGTCTACATATTTTGACATTGTTTTATTGTTCGTGGAAAGATTTGTTTGCAATTTACATGCGTATTCTGCATATTTGCAGTACCATATACATGGAAGACACGGGACGGTCGAAAAATGCATCAAACATTTTGGGTTTTTAGGGGTTTCAGGACTAAATAAATAGAGTTAGAATGGCGTCCTGGATGTTTTGAAGGGTTTCAGGACTAAATAAATAGACTTAGAATGCCCGGCAAGGATTTTCCCAGGATTTTCCCACGATTTTCCCCACGATAATGAAATGTTGATTAAACAGGATGGTAACCTCCTAAAACGGCATTTTACACACACATATACATATGCGCTGTATATATTACATAATATATGTACATTATTAGATGTGAGTAAACGAGGTGTCCTTGGATCGGCGGATAAGGATATTGCATTCTTTTTGCATATTTTGTCATTTTTTTGATCATGGGTAGATCCATTAGTTTTCATTGGTTTTTCATTATTTTGACGATGGTTTCCATTATGTTTCATTGATTTTTTTTCATTTTGTGGTACAACCGAAAGTTATAATGCCACCTTGGTGGAAAGACATGGATTTCAAGAAAAAACCACGTACCGCGTGAGAAATCTAAGAGGCGTTCTAAGCTTATTTATTTAGTCCTGAAACCCCTTAAAATAATCCGGGATGGCATTCAGTGATTCTTCATTATTTTCAAGATGTTGTTCATTATTTATCAATGATTTTTCATTATTTTCAAGGTGTGTTTCATTATTTTTCATTGATTTTTCAATGTTGTTACATGTGCTTCATTATTTTTCATTGTTTGAGAGGTGTTTTTGATTATTTTTTAAAATATCTTTTGGGTATATTTTTTTTTTCAATTTACATGCATATTCTGCAAATTTGCAGTACCATATACATGGAAGACACGGGACGGTCGAAAAATGCATCAAACATTTTGGATTTTTAGGGGTTTCAGGACTAAATAAATAGGCTTAGAATGCCCGGCAAGGATTTTCCCACGATATTCCCCACGATAGTGAAATGTTGATTAAACAGGATGGTAACCTCCTAAAACGGCATTTTACACACACATATACATATGCGCTGTATATATTACATAATATATGTATATGTACATACATATTAGATGTGAGTAAACGAGGTGTTCTTGGATCGGCGGATGACGATATTGCATTTTTTTTGCATATTTTGTCATTTTTTGATCATGGGTAGACCCATTAGTTTTCATTGGGTTTTCATTATTTTGACGATGGTTTTCATTATGTTTCATTGATTTTTTCATTATATGGTACAACCGAAAGTTATAATGCCACCTTGGTGGAAAGACATGGATTTCAAGAAAAACCACGTACCGCGTGAGAAATCTGGGAGGCGTTCTAAGCTTATTTATTTTACTCCTGAAACCCATTAAAAAAATCCGGGTCGGCATTCAGTGATTTTTCATTATTTTCAAGATGTTGTTCACTATTTGTCAATGATTTTTCATTATTTTCAAGGTGTGTTTCATAAATTTCATTGATTTTTCAATGTTGTTACATGTGTTTCATTATTTTTCATTGATTTTTCAGTGTTTGAGAGATGTTTTTCATTATTTTTTAAACATTATCTTTTGGGTGGTTTTTTTTGCAATTTACATGAGTATTCTGCGTATTTTCGAAAATGCGTCAAACATTTTGAGTTTTAGCGGTTTCAGGACCAAATAAATAGGGTTAGAATGCCTTCAGGACTAAATAAATAAGGTTAGAATGCCTCCCGGATTTCTCACGCGGTACGCGGGTCTTTTCTTGAAATCCACGTAAGGCCACCAAAGCCGCATTCTAACTTTCAGTCTTGTGGTATCTTGTGGTATAGTCCATGCTGATTGCGAGGTTCCCTGTAGTCGCAGGAGGAGGATCGAAGCAACCTTACCCAGAACACCCCCGCCATGACATGCCCCGTGTCGCAGATGAGGAAGTAAGAAGGGGCAAGTCCAACAGCAAGGCGGACGCACTCGGAATTCATGGAGAGCCCCAGCAAATACTTGCTCGGAAGACAACAAACCGGTTGGTTTCAATTCGAAAAGGTCCTGTGTGCTAAACTGTTGCCGTGTTCAAATCATACCAGTTGAATAACTCAACCAGGTGTTAATTCAGGTCTTCCGCTTGGCACGCTGACGTGAGATGCTGCCAAGCCATGTAGGGATTTAAGGCTTTCACCCAATAGTTCGCCGTGCGAAGCGCGACAACAACCAGAAAGCAGCTAGAGGGACCCTCAAACATCAACCCGCATCATGAACAAAGTAGACACAGGAGAAAGCAAAATGCACCCACCACAAACTCTCGTACCCAAGATACATAACATACACATGCATACAAAGAAATCATTGCTGGAATATTTTCCGCGTGGGCGTAGGCAACCGATGCCACTTCGTTGTTTGAGGCCCAAGCGCACACATTGATCCCGGCCAGCAAGGACCTTGTGAAGCTTCGCACGCAAGCCTCGGCGCATCCCAGGCGTAAGGGTGTATGCCAGCTTGGCGCCAGCATGCCCAATAAGCAGTAGCAGGGTGTTGAACATGTATGTCCACATTTTCAAAATGCTAGGGCTAGGAAACCAGAAGTTAGTTTTGACGACCAAACCATCAAAACATAGCGGCATGAGGCAAGCAAACGACGAAAAGCCAGTAACAAATTGCCTGCAGATGGATCAAACATCATCATACTATTTGGATCAATCGGGGCCACTTTGTTCAACAGGGAGCTGCTTTACGTTTCAACAAATGCCCGCCGCTGGCCCACTGCCAGATAGGCCACCCGCCCCCAGGGCACCCTCTGAACTTGCCTGCAAACACCTCTGCTGATCCTTTCGATCCTCAGGGTCGAAAAGCAATGCTTTTACCCCAAATGATTTCAAAAGGCGGCTTGCCTGTCTAGAGTTGTATAGAAGTACAAAGTCTACGCGGTCAGAGCATCTGTGGACATGTATGATATGAAATTGTATGAGACGGGTTATCGAATACCCCCCTTGCAGTTCCAGGGGGGTGGTGGGACGCCTGATTTTGGAATAACCCCCAGGGTCAGGTACCCATGTGCACCTCTACAAATCAGGATCTGTAGGATCTTGCATGCTACAAAACCAGGGCCCTTCCTCGGTACAAAGTTCCGACCTCATTGGACTAGGCACATTCACACATGCTACAAAATCAAACTCAAGCTTGTAAATGCCTCAATGATAATCACTTGTAATGTGCAGCCTCCAGAACGATTCTGGAGAGATTTCATTTTGAGTCGATTCTGTAGAGTGCCTTTCTTTGTTTTGATTTTGTAGCATGTGTTAAAGATTTTTGCTTTACCTTTTTTACATGTCCCTCGAATGTCCCAAGTGCTGGTTTTTGATTTTGTAGCATGAATGTGTTGACAGGTTTTGTAAGTCCCTCCAAAGTCCAAGTGCCGGTTACTGATTTTGTAGCACGAATGAATTTACAAGTTTTACAAGCACCTCCAAGTGCCTGTCTTTGATTTTGTGGCAGAAGTTTGTTTACAAGTCCCTCCAAAGCCCTAAGATGTCCTAAGTGTATGTTCTTGATTTTGCAACCTTTTTCTCATACAGTCTCTACAAAATCAAACTCGCTAGGTTTCCTTCAGATAAGTCGCTCTACAAAATCAACATCTTACCTATTCACAAGTGGGCCCCTTCATCTGCCCTACAAAATCAGTCTCTGAGATGTCAAAGCAAAGCTCCTCTGAAATCTTATTGACAAACTTTTGTTTCTCAAGAAAAGTCCGCCCTTAAAGATTCTTAGGGCAAAAATCTCCGGAATGCTGGGGGCATCTTTACAATTCCAAAAACTTACTAAAATAGAACCTTGATTTTGTAGAGGCCAATCTGTGGTTACCCCTTGCGGTTTGATTTTGTAGATGCGCCAAAGCCGTCCAGCATGCGCAATGTTTGAGAAAGGGGCTTTCAGGGGAACTGTCCTTGATTCTGCAAAGGTTCTTCCCTTTCACCAGTACAGAATCAAGACCTAAAGATATGGCACCCGGGAACATGGTTTGACTATACAAAACCAAAGACCTTGGGAGTTAAAAGGCCTCTTTCTACCAAAACATTCCACTTAACAAAATGTAAGGTTTTGAGCACTTTTTGTCGGACCCTGGGGCCCCTACTGCAAAATCAGGAACTCACCTCCACCATACCGAAAATGGATGATTGCGGAATGATTTTGTCGCAAAATAGTGGTGCAGAATCGATTGGATTTTGGGGTTCCAACACCCCTAATTGGGTAGAGGAAACTGCAACCAGAATTATTTCATCTCGCATGTATGTCTTTATGCATCTTTATGCAAAAGACTACGGGGCGCAAAACGGCTCTGAGGTGCTTTGGAGGTCACGGGCTCGTCCGCTGCCTAGGCAGCAAACCAGGCCGCATGAAACTTGGAATAAGCGAATGAAAAAACTGTGCCCTGTGGATCCCCACCTACAGCCTCCATGGACTGAACAATGTTGAGCAACGTTCACAGAATCTTTTGTCAGGCAATGTACACATATGCACGCATTACGTCCGACCACTGCCTGGAAAACGCGTCTCTGCGCTCCTTCGAACTCAGGCGGCACCTCGCGCAGGCGCAAAAACTGTACTCTTATTTCTTCGTAAAAGTGTGTGAGTGTGTGTGTTTGTGTGTGTGTGTAAAACCCTGCACCAAAGGGTAAAGACATGAAAAAGCAGGGGGCCCGTGGACGCACAAATGGCACGGGCCAACGGAGACCCATCTATGTCGTTGTGCAAACGTACCTGCAATTTCAACAGGGTTTCACGTTCGGAAGTGGCAAGGTGGCTAAGCCAAAAACCAGCCAAGCCACCATGACATGACATGCCACGATTACATATTAACATGACTAGATCACCTCATCTCATCTCATATCATGTTCTCCCGTCGGGATGATCCCAAGTGCGTAACATCTCAATAGATGTAAAACTTGTAACTCAGGGGGCACAGCTGTGACTCTGCTTCCCGCTCAAACGAAAACGGCCAGACACCACAGTGATATCAAAGGGAGACGTCCCTTTGACGTGCTTGCAATTTTTTCAACCATTTATCCTCCGGATTGTCGTGGCACGGGGCTAAACCGTTTTGTCGATTTTCATTTTATCTGTGTCATGTGTCATGCCAGCTACTGCAATCTGGTTTTTGGGACGATTTGGACTATTTTATGTACGGTTATTCCTCTTGGGATCCCGGTTCAGGTTGGGCCCGAGGGTTGGGAGAACCCCCTGCCTTCCGTATGTATCCACCTCCACTTCATGCATTTCCATCATATGTATGAACAGGGGGGGGGCAGGTGGTCAAGCCCGGCGACGGAAAGAGGTGTCAAGACGGTTTATACACTATTATTTTTGATTGAATGAGACATGGGGGGGACCTGCCTTGCACCAGCACCAAACAATATTTGGGCAGCCCCAAAAAATGTATTTCTCTGGGGGGTGAGCTGCTACTAGGAACTATTAATTCATTGCAAGTTAAAAAATTTAAAATGTATGAAACATAGGGGGGACCAGGCTCATTTACTGCAGTAATGTGGATGAGATGAGACAATATCAAATGTATAAAATATAGGGAGGACTAGGTGCTTTCTGTAAAACATTGGAAATGTATGAAAGTAAGGGGGAGCTATGCTGTTTCAACCTCAGTGCAGCCCAACATAGCCCGGTCCAAGCGCTAGAGCGAAGAAAAGGGCCAAAAAATTGGCCCTACATAAGCCCAACATGGCCCACAAATATTGGAACCACCTGGAACCTATACGACCCTATACGAGCCGTCCTGGATTCTCCTGGATGTGCCCTGCCCCCAGTACCTGAAATGCATAGCTGCACTGACGTGCAGCTACCCCCACTTTTCATACAATACATTCGCATGCTCTGGGGGCGCCTGAAATGCATAGCCCCCCCTTTCCTCTGGGGTGTGCTGGCATGCGTTGGCATTCTCCCTACTACTGGATACTATTGGAACATACTGGAACTACCCGGAACCTATACGACCCTATAAGAACCGTCCTGGATTCTCCTGGATGTGCCCTGCCCCCAGTACCTGAAATGCATAGCTGCGCTGATGTGCAGCTACCCCCCCTTTCATACAATACATTCGCATGCTCTGGGGACCTCTGGGGTGTACCTGAAATGCATAGCTGCACTGATGTGCAGCTACCCCCCCTTTCATACAATACACTCACATGCTCTGGGGACCTCTGGGGTGTGCTGGCATGCGTTGGCATTCTCCCTACTACTGGATACTATTGGAACACATTGGAACATATTGGAACCACCTGGAACCTATACGGCCCTATAAGAACCGTCCTGGATTCTCCTGGATGTGCCCTGCCCCCAGTACCTGAAATGCATAGCTGCACTGATGTGCAGGTACCCCCCCTTGCATATATACAATACATTCACATGCTCTGGGGACCTCTAGGGTGTGCTGGCATGCGTTGGCATTCTCCCTACTACTGGATACTATTGGAACACATTGGAACATATTGGAACCACCTGGAACCTATACGACCCAAAAGGCTCCTGGCCAAGATTTGGCACAAAAGGGCCGTTTCCGTCCTGGATTCTCCTGGATGTGCCCTGCCCGCAGTACCTGAAATGCATAGCTGCACTGATGTGCAGCTACCCCCCTTTCATACAATACATCACATGCTCTGGGGACCTCTAGGGTGTGCTGGCATGCGTTGGCATTCTCCCTACTACTGGATACTATTGGAACACATTGGAACATATTGGAACCACCTGGAACCTATATACGACCCTATAGGAACCGTCCTGGATTCTCCTGGATGTGCCCTGCCCCCAGTACCTGAAATGCATAGCTGCGCTGATGTGCAGCTACCCCCCCTTTCATACAATACATTCACATGCTCTGGGGACCTCTGGGGTGTGTTGGCATCCGTTGGCATTCTCCCTACTACTGGATACTATTGGAACATATTGGAACATATTGGAACCACCTGGAACCTATACAACCCTATGAGAACCGTCCCGGATTCTCCTGGATGTGCCCTGCCCCCAGTACCATTCGGAGGATAATGAGGACTATGGGCTGGTGAAGAGAAGTGAATCGCTGCAGTTCCTTTCGGCAGGGTCAGTGCCCTGTGAGTAAGACTGTTGAAAGCATCTGACACCATAAGACTTTGGATCTCAATGTTTGATAAAAAGCAGAAGTTGAAAGAGCTATACGGAATGGGCATGGTTGGATTAGATCAACACACTTCAACCATCTTCAACAAAAGGCTCAACCTAAAAAAACATCATGTCGGTACCGTGCAATCCCTAAAACATGTTGGAAAAGGCACCCTAACAATAGATGATAAGAATCAGCAACAACTACCGCATACTATTGCATTTAATACATTTAGGTTTCTCAAAACAACCTTCATCTATAATGAATGTGCGGTGTGGAACTGCTGCCGACCCCCCAGGTGCATACATTCATGATACTTCATCTGCGCCTTCCCCCCCATCTCAATTCCCCCCTTCCAAATTTCGCATCCCCCCGTCCAAATTTGGGAATTACTAATGTATTAACCCATGGGGGGAGGTGGCCTCCGATAATTTGGCAAACTTAGATTTCAAGGGGAGGGCTCAAAAGCGTCATGCTATTTCGTAAGATTCCCAGGAAAATTCCATGAGCATCAAAGATTCATGGCCTTGCAAAATCAATGTATGAAACCGCCTCCCCACCTTTTTCTAAACAAGCTTTTGAAGCCAAATGCTGAAAATGTATGAGGAGCACCCCCCCCACCTCTTTAGGTAATTTCTCAATTTTACAAAAAAAAGTTCATACAAAAATGCCCGTTTCAGAGGGGTGGAAATGTATGAAAAATTCCCTGCCTCCCCCCCTCTCCATGCATTTTAATTTTAAGGGGTGGGGGATGTTGGGAGCCATTCTGTATGTACAGAATGGTCTGCCCAAGGTGCACTTCTTACAATTTGGCAGAATCCAACGTCCACAGACGTAATTTTTTGTTACAAAAGGCAAGCTAAGCTGATCCCTACAGAATGGTACCCCGATTTTGCTCGACTCGCATCCGCTCGCATCTGCTTGTTCGAGCTGGGCATTTGCAGAATGGTTGGGACTGGGGGTGGCTGTCAAACGAGTTCTCCTAGGATCCCTAGGCAACAACCTCCAACAGCCCGGCCGACCCGACCACATTCCCGAGTCGCCTTTCATTTTTCCCGTTCTTTTTCGTTGCTGTTGTTCAGCGTTCAGACGCTTTTTTCCGTGATGATTTATATGTAGCCGAACCAACCCTTGAATACAATTTGCCAATATTTTCTAAGATAGGTTTTCCGACAGTTGGATGTCATCTCGAACATTCTCGTTGTTGGATTTAATGCGAACGATGTCATTTTTTCATTCGATTTTGTCATCAAAAAATCATTTTGATGTTGTCGTGAAGATACTAAAATTACCACACAGAAATCCACAAATCTCCAGAAATAGCATGATCTTTTTAAAAATAAACGATAAAATAACGAAGGTTTTTCAAATGTGTCATATTTTCGATTTTGTCATTCAATTGCGTCATTTTTTCAAACAATTGTCATTAAATCGAAAAAGTAATTTAACAAAAGGCTCTGCTGGTTCGGACGGCGACATTGGAGCTCGATGCATTCAATATACATTCTGATATTGGGATCTTTTAGACTCAGACTATGAGCATTATCCATGGACTTTTGCACCCATCCAGTTTGTGAGGGGCTATGGTGTTACTGTCACCCATCTAGTTTTGAATCCGTCCAGTTTGTAGGGCTATAGTTGAGCATTATCCGTCCCCGTTTTGAACCCATCCAATTTGTAATGGTCACTGATTAGCCCTCTTCAGACCCCGTACAGAATGGTTCGGACTGGAGAGTAGCAAAACCCCAATACTGATATAAAACATTGGGCCAGGGTGGGGTACCCTTACAATATGGCTTCACCCAAAGTCAAAATTTTGCACAAAATGGTAGCCAAAAACCATTCTGTACTGGCCTTGAGGTATCGCATTCTGTAACACAAACTTCAACGGGGATCTCTTGGGTATTGGATGCAACTTCGGTGATCTACATAGGCTCGGGGTTCATGTTTGGTTTCATATGAAGGGATTCAGCTCCCACCTGGTCACTTTGGTGACCATTTTCTGTTTTAGTGTGTGTGTGTGTGCGTGTTTGTTGTGCAAGTTGGGTTGTGCCCCATGCTTCAGCAACACGCGCGCAGACCCAGGACACTATTTAATGTGCGTCGGCTGCCTCGCTTGTTCAGCTACCATGCGCCCATTCTTGGCATCAAACGCCCGAACAGGTGTCTGTTGCAATCAATTTCAATGTTTTCTTGCAAGGTTTTACATGACAATAGAAACGCATATCAATGTGTGAACCGAAGCTACGCAACCCAGGCTACTTTGTGGGATTCCCCAACGATTCCGTCATTCTGGAGCAAGATTTCGTTGGTCGGGTTTAAAGCACCCTTTCAACACCCCAATGAAACAACAAGGTCGCCGAGATTTCAACTAGCGCGAAAAAATCTTCCCCACAAAGGGGACATATAGGAAACCGGGGCATGCACACAGCATCAAAACGATCTGGGCCCGTAGCTCTTCCTTCAACCTTTTCTCATCAGCGGGTGAGCGAAACCCTGGTACACGCCATGCCCACATCCTGAAATCACAGAAGCTCTTACAGTGTAAAATTCGAAACGCGACCTGGGGCTGAGCGGCACATTTTCCGCAGGGATGTGCTGAAGCACGCCTTTCCAATATTTCAGACTTGATTCTCGTGCCGTCCGTGAACATTGCGGGCGAGGCGGCGAGGCAAGCAATATTCTCCATAACGTGACACGGCCAATTTATTGCGCATGATTAAAACAGACAAAATTCCCCGGAAAGGCCTGGAGTTTGTGCAAGCCTTTTGGACCTGGGCTCAGGGGAGGAAGCGAAAAATCATAAGAGGAAGTGTGTGAACGTTGGAAAACATGTATTTATAATTCGAGTACGGGTGGTAACTTACGCCACAACCTATAATCTTACCCCACCGCATGGCACACAGCTTACCCCACAACCTAAGGAACTTGTGCCATAGCCAAATCACCACGGCACACCGACACCTATCCATATATGTGCACATTGTTTTCATGAAATTCCTTTGCAGGCTGCAGCGCTTTGTACCGTTGAATTTATCTGTCTTAAACCGGACACAAAGTGTTGTAAACCGCATGGCACACCAGCAACTTGACCTCTAGAAGACCAGGAGTTCTACATGTCATTCTCATTGGCGGACTCTCATTCCTACCCTGGGAAAAATATACCCACAAAACGCTTTTCCCAGTGGCACACCAGGAACATTCCAGCACTGAGCAACACAGCACAATGGCACTGAGATATTCCAAGGTACCGCTTGACAGCGCGATTTTTACGAGATCCGTACGAAGTCTTTACGGGATCTGTACGAGATCGGGATTTTGCAAGGCAAGGCCGCAGGGCAAGACAGCAGGGATCTTTTCTACTCTTGCCTTCTCTGCTCTACGGCTCTCTAACCACTTCTACTCTTCAATATCTTCAATTCGATTCTCTTCTCGGCTCTACTCTTCTACTCTTCTACTCTACTCTACTCTTCTACTGTTCTCTCTTCTGTGTGAGTCAAGCTATTGAGAAGCCACCCCCATGAGTTTCTATCTGAAAAAGAATATGTCTCAAAAACATGTGTGCCCCTGCAAAGTGTTAGAAAAATCAATGCCACAAACAATTGATTCATCCAGTAAGAAGGACATGTACAATGTATATCATGGACTTCCCAACGGCACACCGTTTGCGGCACAAGAAGACAACCGCGGCACAAGTTACCACCCTGACCCAGTATTTTAAGATGCCCAGTAGCTGGCCACACCAGACTGGTCACAAGTGCGACGGTTGGGAAATGAGTGGAAAATCAAAGCAGCTCGACTTCAATGATAAACGCGACGCACCATGGAAGACTGCAGGACAATAGCTGATGAGCGGGGGTTAGCATTGCAAGCTACTTACTACGGGGCACCTGAGGGTCCCCTCCCGGTTGGCGCGGTAAACCATTTTGGGCTAAACAACGGGCAGACCTCAAGCTAAATGGGTCCAAGCCCGGGGTCACTAAGCGTGAGAAATAGAAACAAGAATCAAGAAAGCTGTCTAAGATACCGCCTTTTAAAATTGCACGGAGCCCTTGGCCCCACCCATTTTTTAGACATAAAAGGAGGTACATAAAGAGAGGCACTCTTGTAAAATCAGGATAAACCCAGAGTTGTCGAACTTCCAAGGAGACGGTTGCTGTGAAACCACTGAAAACCAGATTCCGCATGCATACAAATGCTTCCTTGTAACCTTGGAACCTCTTCAAAATGATAGGTCCAATGGTGCTGTTGGGCAAAATTTTCACCAAAAATCAATCCACTAGCATTCCACAACTCAATGTGATGCCTAGGAAATCCATCTAATACGCGATTTGATAATGGGGCTGTTTGGAAGGGCGTCAGTACCAGTAGTACCGCCGCAAGTTTCAAAGATAGGAAACCTATAGGAGAGGTTGGTTGTTGTGAATCACGGATGGCAGAGCGAAGCCACTGATGGACCGAAAGGTGGTTGAGGTCTCCTCTCTTTCTCTCTCTTTCTCTCTCTTTCTCTCTCT
>Ga0126342_10004598_pt1 | contig 23659 bp, 24 predicted proteins | sample Cyp1metagenome_FD_92528 | JGI IMG/M metagenome (GOLD analysis project Ga0126342, IMG submission 92528) | Coral microbial communities from Lord Howe Island, Old Settlement Bay, Australia - Cyphastrea 1 metagenome | ecosystem: Host-associated > Invertebrates > Cnidaria > Coral ...
TCACCATTAATCAGACATTCATCACCATTAATCACCATTAATCAGACATTCATCACCATTAATCATCCATTAATCATCCATTAATCATCCATTAATCAGACATTCATCATCCATTAATCATCCATTAATCACCATTAATCACCATTAATCACAGATGATTCTCCCAACCCCACCCCCCAACCCGACCAGGCGGTGAGCGGCGTCGCCTGGCCTTCGCCACCGAGCTGCTCACGGAGCCCACCTTGCTCTTTGCCGATGAAGCCACCAGTGGCCTCGACAGCGCCATGGCGTGCCTCGGTTTCAAATAGGAAAACGGTGTTCCAAATGGAGTCAAAACATGACTTACCCAACCTGGTTATTTAACATAGCCATGGAAAATCACAATTTTAATAGGTAAATCATCTATAAATGACGTACCCTCTGGTTATTTAACAGTTCGCCATGGAAAATCACAATTTTTAATGGGTAAATCATCTATAAATGACTTACCCAACCTGGTTATGACTAACAGTTCGCCATGGTTAAGCCATGGCCCATAGAAATAGATGGTTTACCGAACTTAATAGCATGGTGATTTTCCTAAATAACCAGAGGGTAGATGATTTATGATGATTTATGAGATGATTTGGGGGTATCACCATTTTTTAGAAGGCTCCCATATGTATGAATATCGTACCGAGATATGGTGATCCCATTGTATCATTTTGTTTTTGTGTCATGATGTGTCATGTAAATGGGAGTTTCACCAAGAAAAATGGTGAGATACTGAGGATACCATGAAAGAAGTTGTGGGGTATTATATACTTGATGGATGTTGATGGAATGTTGATAGTTCATGCCCTTCCGCAATGAAACATGGCGGAATTTCCGAACTAATTTGTATGTAGAAATGAAGTTTGGAATGGGAAAAACATCATAGTATATCGGGATTTTCCAGCTTTTTCTTGATTGCATGTAGCCCGATGTAGAGATTGAATCGGCTTCGATTCATGCTAGTTCAAATGGGGATCATGACGATAAACAAATGAATTTAGGAAGTATTATTTGTACCCAATTTTCCGACAAACCCACTTGGAGTTCAGCAAAAGAAATGGGATCTCCCCAGTAAACAGCACTGAGTTTCCCTTTCGTCTTGTAAAACAGTAGCTGGTATAAAGATACCTCAAACATTTGGTATGTTTGGTTATCACCACCTATAAAACATATCTCAAACATAGGGGGCTTACGAAGACAAGCAAAAAGAAGGGGTTGGTGGTGGTCAACAACAGGTCACAGGGCCTTGAACAGCACATGCAGCTGAACCCCAAAAGGGTCAGGTTGATGAATGAACTATCATGTGGTACCCAATAAACACTCCCAGTAATCATCCAGTAAAGGGGTCATGGAAAACATCATCAAACATCATCATCATCATCATCATCACCATCATTATCATCATCATCATCATCATCCTCATCATCAATTTTCGAGGTCTACCATGGCATACCCAACTTCATAAACCTCAAACTTGAGGGCTCGGTTAACCTGGCATTGGCCCAGGCTCAACGTGATGAAGCTGCTGCATGGCTTCGCTCGTGGGGAGGGGACGGCCACGCAGAAAACGGTGCTGGCCACCATTCACCAGCCCAGTGAAGAGGTCTTCAACCTATTCGACAAGGTGCCAGGAATGCCAGGAATTGAGGGGAAACTGAGAGATTTTTTATGATAAATCTCAAGCTGGGAATGAGTTTGGGGACTTAATTCAGATATTAATCCAGCTTGGAAGTTGGATTTCCCAAAAAAACAGGAAGTTCAGCAAAATCAGTAAAAATCTTTGATACATAAGCTACGTATCATAAACTTATATAACCCTCTAATATCTACAGTAGTAGCCCTCTAACATAAGGCTTTCCGTCTTTCTGTGCCTTGAAAACAGGTGCTCATTCTGGTGGAGGGCCGTACAGTCTACTTCGGCTCGCCAGGTGGTGCACTGCAACACTACAGCTCGTTGAGTTTCATGGCTTCCACGGCGGCGGTCTTTGCCAACCATCCTGATGTCGGAAGAGCAAAGTTTGTGTCAAGTTATTCAAGTTTTCCAAATACAGAGGTTTCTGCATCTTTGATCGGAATAATGAACAATTACCCCAAATCATCCGTTTTCACAAGATTTTCCATCATCCAGCTCTCGGGGGACTCCCATTTATGGACCCCTCCAAATTTTGCTTCACCAGGTTTGCAGTGCCCTCGCGATGAAAGTCCCCCCGACTTCTTCATGCGTTGCGTGGCCACAGATGCTGGGGAGGACGCGGATCGGCAGCAGGCCAAGCAGAACGTTGAGACCCTGCTGAAGGCGCTGCCTCCATTGGCCACACCGGACATGCCGAAGAAGTTTGATCCCAAGGCGGAAGATGGGCCATGGCATGGCAGCCATGGCATGGCTTAGTGGAAATCAAGATGATCCAAAGATGCTTTGTTTGGTGTCCAGTTTCGATTCATGACTCATATCATCTCATATCATCTCATGTCCCAATGGTTCTAAGGGATATCCCAATGGTTCCAAGGGTCTTCCAGCAAAACCTGGGTCAACTGACCTTGATCTGACCGCAGGTCGAATCTTTGAAGGGTTCGGGGGTGGTAGCCTTACTGACCCTGGTACGACGTGAGTTCTTGATCCGCCGGAGGACGGGGTCAGTTCTTTCCCCATCGTTTTCGGTGCATTTTCCATGCCCCAAGTGACGTAGTTCAATTTTCTTTGAGGCTTAAGAGCCAAGCTTCCAAACTCACACACGCATTAATAGAGTCACAAATAAATCAACAAAAACTCATAAATAATAAATGACTTATACACGTAGGTTTTTTCGGTCCAGAGTATCGGAAGGAGCAAGATTTTGTTCAAGGCAGCCATTGCGCGCACGCTCTTCATGGCCATTTTGTTGGGACTTCTCTATTGGCAGCTGCCAAACGACCAAGACTCCTGGCAGAGCGTGCTTGGCGTCCTGATTTTTGGCCGCACTATGCCGTGGGAAAGCCTGGCTGCCATAAACGAGATAAGTATAAACATATATAAAAGGATATAAAAGGACTTATCATGACGGTCATAGAAACCCAGAATGGTGACTTGGGGATCATTTGGCATATTTGGCAGGTGAAAACCACATTTTAATATAGTTGATGTTGTAGATGACGAGATCTGACAATTTAATCCTAGGATGGGTGGAAAAATAACTGGATCGTACTAGTTGTGACCATCTCATGGTTGAAACTTTTTCTTTCTCACCACAGGCTTTTCAAGGTTATAGGGCCCTTTGGGGGTCATTTTTTCGTAGCAGTTGTTGGGATCAATGTTGAAAAAAGATATGCGTGTTCTCCATTGTTTTCCCATGTCCCGCGCAAAAAGAAAGCACCAACTGCGGTGAACTTTGCCGCAGGGGTTTTCCATGGTTTTTCCACATGCCTTCCAAGATTCAACTATATGCTGTATCACCAGCCCAATGTTCTCGGTTGCTGATGCGCAACCAACCCCAACCTGTGGCTGGCTCAAACCCCCCAAAATTCTGTCCCCAAATCCATTGAAACTTTGGAGAGAGAGAAATCCACTGAACGGAATCTGAACTCATCTGAGTCAACATTTGAACATATTTGAACTAATTATATAATCTGAACATGGGCTTATATTTGAGCCCATCTCATCTAAACCCTCATTGAGGGACATATCACATATCATATCAATATCTGAAGATATCATATCAATAACTGAACAATATCTGAACAATATCTGAAGATATCGCATCTCTGAACTATATCTGAACCAAGGAACATGATCATGATCAACACCTTCATGACCAGCGGTTTCGGACTCACCCAAGAGTTGCCCCACTCCTTCCGCCCGGCCTTCAGAGAGGCCAGGGCTGGCACCTCGGCCCAAGGCGTCCCAAGGGAAACTCACCAGTTGCGCAGCGTTCTTTTTGGGAAAACTATGGGAAAACCATGGGAAACTCACTATTTTCGGGGAAAACTATGGGAAAACTATGGGAAAACTATGGGAAAACATCGGACAATAGCATGATCATAGCATGTTTCTTGTTTTTTTTTCGATTCCAATTGGAGCCAGAGTTGGGTCCCCTTTCAAAGAATCATTGGATCCACTTTCCAAAACTCTCCGCATCGTTGCATCGCGGTCCTTCAACGAGGTATGTACTCGATCTCAGCTTGCTTTTGGTCAAAGACCCTGGGAGATCTTCCTGTTGATGTCATTGGACCCTTAATTGGCAGCTCCCTGATTTTTGCGATGACTGGTGTGGGCAAGACGGCGGAATCGCAGCCCTGCAGCAGGTGATGGAGAGGCAGGGGGAGGTTGAAGGACATAAAACAGTGAATTTGGCCCAGCATTCTGACATGGGCCATGGTTGATGACGGAGATGAACGAGATGATAATGTTTGTGGGTCCTGGTGACTATCTGACTAACACCATCATCGGATCATGATCCTGACAATGAATCCTGCGGCATCCGCCTAAGGTACTTTCTCTTTGTGATGTGGGCCTGTAACTTAGACTGCTGCAGTCAAGTCACTGGATCCAAACCATCCAAGTTGCGATACCTGCGAATCGCAAAGAAATGAACACCTGGAACTGGTATCGTAAAGGTTACAGCCACTTTTTGTCAGTCGGCCATTTTTGCGTGCAGCATGTGGTCGCAGCAATGTCCCAGCCTCACCTTGTCAGATACTCCTAGTTGCAGCACTAGATACTCCTAGGCTTGTGTAACGTCGGTGATTGGCAACACCTGGGGATACCTGGCGAGTGCTGCCGGGGGGCGGGCGGAGTACGCCTTCGCCATCTTCCTGCTCTCTGTCTTCCCCTTCATGATTTTCAACGGTGTCTTGGTGGTGAATAAGGAAATACATGGGAAATATATGGGAAATTTCAAGGAAATGGAGGTTTTGATTTTCCGCCAAGCCATTTTTGATGACCGGAACTTCTTCGAGTTTGGAAGGAATCAAACCACATTTACAAGAGAATTTCTCAGAAACAAGCCTAGTGACCAGTTGATTCGACTTCCTTCAGATTCTTCGAGTTTGTAGAGTTTCTCCAGTTTCTCCAGTTTCTCCTGTCTGCAGTTGCAAACTGCAGGATACATGATGACCACGGAGGAGATCCCCATCTATTTCAGGTGGATCGAGTATGTGGGTCCCTTCAAACCCATCTTTGCAGAGCCGCTTGGTGAATTTCATTTTCAAAACCTGCATTTTTGGCATAGCTCAAGATTTGGAAGCTGAACATAGCTGATTGGCGAACTTCCTATTCGAACTTGGAGGATTTTAGGATTTTAGGATGTGGTTTTGAGGAACCAGGTGTCTTTGGAGAATTCTGAGATCCGAAAATGTCCGAGTTGTGCCAAGGTTGAATGTTGCCATTTGGACGACGCGTACATTGGATTGTAACTTGGCAGCATTTTATTTGTGGATCTTGTGATTTTTCAGGGTCAACCGGGCATTCGCGGGCGAATTTGATTCCGTTTCTGTGGTGGGAAACGGGGGGGAATCTACGAAGCATCAGTCAGATTGATGGCATCCAACCTGTTTTTGCTGTTTCAAATATCTTTAGACAGCAAGCGCGTTAATGATGAACGCAACAGAACAACACACATCGCGTTCACCATTAGGGGCCATTTGACATCATTTTCTCTGGTAAATCCCAAATCCAAAAAAATCACCATCCCCAAGTCATCATTCGTATGGGTGTTGTCTAAAGAGTGTAAACCATCCCCAGTCCCTGTCATGGTAGCTGCCCAGGATCTGGAACACCGGAAAACCGAGGTCCAGCTCAGGGACCCTGTCCCTTCCGCAGCGGGGAGGATGTTTTGCGACTTCGTGGTGTGCTGGCAGCAGAAAAAGTCGGTTGGGCGTTTGGCCTGAAGAAACCAGGATTGTTTTAAAGTTTTTTTTGGTGCAGGGAACACATGGGTGAAACGAAGTTCATGGTGAAGATTGGAAGCTAGTTGAAACTTGACGCATTCTTATCCTTGAACTGATTTGAAACATATTTGTTCATGAAAGGTCTTGAAAGTGTTGTTTTGGTCAGTGGAGAGGATCTTTGATTCAGATTTTCATGGTTTTTGAGGCATGGACGAGGTGGATCACGTGTACAACTACTCGCAACTGGCTGCGATGTGGGTTGTTGGTGATTTTCTGGTCCATAAATTTTTGCACCCCCCAAAAAGATAGAACCTTTTTCAACCCTGGGGGGAAAGCATCATGTATACCATCTTGTGAATACTTAAATACTTTTCCATCTTTTTCGGGGTTGCTATACTGTAGAGCGGCCGAAAACGGGTTCCAGTTTTTTTTTGGGGCAAAACTCCAAGACCTGTGCTTCAAAATTGGTCAAAGTCCCAAACCCTCAGCAATTCACAGTAGATTAACCGTCTAATCAATCGATGCTTTTGAAATTCGTGAGTCATTTTCTCCTGGTTTGGAATGAGACCCCTCGTTTCATTCCATCTTCCCCCGTTATTTGATCACAGAATTGGACATGGAGAAAATGTCGTGGACACCTTCATCGCCGATCCCTTATGCCAACCCAAATTTTCACACCTGTCCCTATCCTCATCATCCTCATCATCCCCATCATCAAAGCACAACATCGCTTTGATGCTAGAATTATGGTTGGAAAAATTGCAGCAAACATTTGCATCAGACAATCAAGAATTCCAGTGTTTTGCAGGATTTTCGAACCAACCCACCAATCCCAAAAATGCGCCAAAGAAAAATCCAGAGATGTCCTCAGCTCCCCAAGGATCATCATCGGTCTCTACTTGTTGGGCTGCCGCCTGTTGGGCTGGGGCATCATCGTGCTTCGCTGGCGACTAGGTGCCTCCAATGTGGCTGTGGCCGCTGGAAAGAAGAGCGCGAGGGCCAAGGTGCACTCGGATGACTCGGATGAGGTGGCACACAGCAACGTGGTGCCGTGGCACGTGTTGTCTTCGTTGCGTTTTTTTGGGAAGGGTGGGGGGATGGTGGGATATGGTTCATTAATATGATTAATGATAGAAATATAATCTGTTCAATGGTAAATAAATGAATATTTACAGCAATGTTGGTTGGATAAATGATGCTACATGATGGAACATGATGACGAGAAGACATGTGAAACCGTATAAACACTGTATAAACCATCAATTTTGAGGCGAGCCTACTCAGTACCATGCGCCTGAAATTTGCAGGGTGCCCCTGGCTAGCCCACCTCATTTTCCATGGGGTCTATGGGCTCATGCCAAGAAAGAGCCGAGATGTAGCACGTCCAAGACCTACACAGCTTCCCCTTCCGGTGATTCTTCAAACGCAGCAAATTGCTGAGGAGAGCCCATGAGAGCCCAAGAGCAAGGGACTTGGGCGACTTGGGATTCGCGACAAAAAAATCGCCAATCTTGGCTTCGTGGTGGGTCTCACCCCATGGACCTGAGATTGGATTTTCCAAAGGCTGAACTTCGGTGCTCAAGCCGGATTGGAGTGAGCGACTTTGAACCGAAGCGAGTCGGGAAGAAAACTTTCGGACTCGATGGCCCGGCACAGGAAGAATTGTTCCGACGTTGATCTTGATGTTGAATTTTGATTTCTATTTCATATACTGTATTTTATTCAAGTTCTGATTTCTGAATTTCCAACTGTGCATGGTGATTTTTGGAGGCGTGCTTAAAGCATGTAGCTCGTTTTGGCCCCACTGGACTTGCCCGCTCAACGTTGCAAGTGGCATTTCCAGACACCTCTCAATGACCTCTAGATCTGCCAGAGTTGCCAATAGTTTCTTACCTCCAATGAAACCATACCCATCACTATTCCAATTGACCTGGTAAACCCATCCCAACCATCCCCAAATATCATTTTGCGCCAACATGAGTTGAAATCAGGTGGCAACAGAACCAGCCCAACAACCTTAAACATGAATAAATATGGGATGAGGATTGCTTAATATTGGCTTCATAACATTTTAATATAACCATCAGTATATCAACAAGTTTGATGAACATTGATATCCAAAAAACTTTGGGCACATGGATCAGGAGATCGTTGTCACCTTATTTTTTTTTGCGCCAAAGATGTCGAGATGCTCGTCTGCGCGAGCGCTCGGCTCTGCGCATCCCATGTAGGTCGGATGTCAGCTTGAAATATGGACATGCTATGGAAATGCCATGGAAATGGTCGATCGATGTCGATGGGAAGAACATGATCTGGGTATATCTGGGTGATCTTTGGTTGATCGGCTGGTGGATTTTTTGGTGCGGATTGCCTCAAGAATTGTGTGAATGACCACCGTTGTCTTTGGTTCGAGGTGTTGGTGACTGTTTCTGTGCAATTTTTGGGGCAAATTCACAAATTCATCGCCCAAGATTTTTCGTCACCATTTGGTAGACTTAGTAGAGAGTTCTTTTTAGTCATTTCATGCCTACTAGCTGTAGATCATCAAGCAGAAAACATCAGCAATATTCCGAATAGCCAAATCCCAAAGGTCCATGATAACCCGCTAGCGACAGCTGGCCATAGCCGGCCTTGAAAAGGCCTGGGGGGTTTTCGGAACTATCCACAACCCCAGGGTTTTTTGTGGCTTGTGATGCTGTGAAATGCACAGGTTTTTGTCCTGCAAAACTGAGATTGAGATGCAAAAAGACTGGTGTTTAGATGCATTCAGTAAGAGATTCAGTTGTGTTTTCCAAATTGAAACTTCTTCACTGACTTGGCTGGGCGCTGTCTGCAGGGTGGACCGCTTGATGGCACTGTTGGGGATGCTCAGGTTTTGCTCAGTCGCGGCGGCCCATCGCTAACTGGGAGAAAAATGGTGATAACTTGGATATCAAGAAGGTCTGAAGGTGGTTTTTCTTGAGTCATCACCATTTCTGTTAGGTGGGATGGGGGGCTATATATTTGACTATCGCCTCCAATTCATGTAGCTGATTGCATCTCCGAAGCCACTGGGTGTCATGATTTGATTTCCTAAGGCCTCCGAGATTTCAATGGATCGCTGAGAACGTGGCCGGAGCATTCGTTTCTTGACGGCAGGGCTTGGAAAAACCTTGAAAAATCCATCACTGGAGATGCTCCAAAGTTGGTTGATGGTTGATGTGTATTGCTGGGTCCGCAAAGCACACCTGTTTTGCAACATTTGTCTTCGTATGACTTCATACTTACGTTTCATCCTGTAACGTGCGGCTTTTTTGAGCTAAGGACATCAAGAATGTGGAAGGCTTGGGCGCGCTGGCGATCATAGGGAAGTTTCATTTCGATCGGAGCCAGTCATGACCCGGTGCAACATGTCCAAGATGTTGCAACATTGCAGGGACAATCACAGAGACCTTGAACTACAAGAAAATCACCGAGCTCCTTGCTAGCATCTAGCTCCACAAAATGCTATCTGGATGTCCCATATCCAGCCCCAGGGCATGATCCTCTTTCGTGCTATGTGATATGTCATGAGTCTTTTCTTGAGACTGAAACATGTTGATCATTGAGTGCAAGCCACCCCTGCAGCTCGGTCATCAGCCGTTTCTTTGTCCGGATTTCATTGATTGAACCATGCCCGCTCCATTGTGTGATGGATTCTCTGTGCTAATCAGGTTCTTGGAAGGCAAAACCAAACAGCCGGGTGCCTAACAAACCATTCGCAAGTTTCTGTTCGATGTCGAGCGAGCGAGCGAGAGAGAGAGAGACACACACTACTGACACACATGCGCAAACAAACACAAAGAGCCGTATTTTGAGTTGATTGGCGTACCAATCTTGGAGCCATTCGGGCCATTTGCATCCATTTGCATGGAAAAAACCCTGGATGATGGTGCCTAAAAGGCCACCAAAACGCTCAGGTGTTCATGTTCGAATATGTTCGATACCCCACTTGATTGCCGAGGCAGCACATTTTTTTCTTCTACCAGCGCCCGGACATCCTGAATGAACACAACGAGCCGGTGGATGCACATAAGGCCCGACTGCACTCTTGTTTTCGAGGCATTGATGGGCAGAATTTGGATCTCATCATATCAAGGGTTGATGCATCAACCAGTCATAAACATTCCATAAATATCATATTATATCACACACACACATATATATTTCTAATATATCATAGGTTCCGTGCATTGGTCGTTCCTCCGACTGATCTTTTTCCATGGTTCCCCTGATGAGTTGATCATCTTTTGATCTGCTTCCACCTCCCGGCCATGCTCTGAAGACAGTCATCTTATTTCAATCGCTGTTGGGCCAATAATTCGACGAATATTGTAATATCTACCTGTTGCTGATGTCGTTGGTGGAATATGATGTAGGATATATGAAGATATGAATACATATGATATATGATTATATTTATAATCACATATATATATATATAATCACACACACACATATATATTTCTACATATCACACACTCAGAAATATATATATATATATAGATATACATGTGCACGATATATCACCTTGTTTCACCCCAGCAAGTTTTTGTAGCATCCAGTCATCCAAGCCGCGTGGTTTCGTGGTTTTTTTTGGGAGGACTGCAAGTTGACCATCACCACCGGGGAGAACGAGCGGATCAAGAGCTTCGCCGTCTACTTCCTGCGGAACGTGCCGCAAGACCGGGCCATCAAGACGGACGTCTTCTCGGACCAGGACACTATAGGGATGAGCAGCGATGATTTGGGTGGCTGTTGGGGGGTGCAGGTCCACTGAACGTGGAGATAGAACGATGTAACTAATATATTTATATATATTTATATACATAGATATTAGTTACACACACATACGTATATATATATATATATTTATTAATCATAGACTATGGTAACTATGGTTTTGTTTTGTTTCTATGCCAACTTCTGGAAATTCTTACCATGGATATAGTTATAGCCATTATAGTGCACACCAAGTGTACTCCCAACTTTGGGCTGTTGGAGGGGTGGAACATGGTGAAACACAGTGTAAAGGCCCTGGTTCATACCCTGTGGTAATTTCACAGTTTGCTATTGAACATGTCCATTTATAGTGGATTTTCCCATTAAACACGATGATTTTCGATAGTTTTTTGTATGTTTACCAGGGGGCAATGAAATGACGAGAACATCAGAAGGGATTCCCCCACAAGGCGTCAGGGAAAACTGTCAAGTGGGTCAGACTTAAAGACCGGCTGTGAACTCGCAGCCGGATTTCTGTCTTCATTAATTTTAATGTCTTTAAATTTGAATATGTTGGGTGGATAATGCCTGATATCAACTGATATGAAGTGTGTTTTCCGTGCAACTAATTACACGTGTCATGTTTCGATCATGCCCTGCCAAGAGCCCTTGAAATCTCGTCCAGTTTCGGCCATGTCCAGTTTCCTCAGGAGCTCCTTTTTGGTGAGGTCACAGCAAATCCACTGGAGAGCCTCAGTACTTTGGCATTTCTTGGGGAAAACTGGGTCGACTTGGATCGGATTTCTTGGGGTGATTCTTAGGCGAAAAATTGGGGAAAACTGGGTCCGACTTTGGGATTCAGAAAGCCAGGGTTTCTGGTCCCGATTAGATGCTTAGATGCTTCCCTTTGAAGCAATGAGCAGATGCTTTTGGCCAAGAATTCGGATGGGACATGGCCTCAGAAACTGACATCCAAACATGTGTATTTGCAAACAGCTAAAGGTCCCCAATGCAGCTATCCCGAAAAAAGTCGACCCCATTCTGATACTACTAAGTACTACTAAGTACTACTAACTGACCTCAGAATTGCTGATAAAAAACGCATGAAAAAAAGGTATTTGAGACTCTCAAGGGTGATACTTTCGCCAGGAAAACCTTTCAGCAACGGCTCTGAGGTACAACTTTGGCCTCGGTCTTCCAGCCGATTTCTTCGCGGCAGGACGGCAGGGGGATAGTCTCAGCATTTTTTTTTTGTGGTAGATCTGATATCAATGGCCATTTCAGGATCCTAAATTGGAGGTACCTACCATATATAAGGCCTTATATGGTACAGTACCTCCATTTTAGGATCCTGAAATGGCCATTGATGATAGATCCGTTCTTCCTTGGGTATCTTGGGTCCCAGAAATCACCGTCTATTTGGATCTGCCGGTGATGTCATGTTCCCGAACTCACGGCCATCACCGGGACATCTGGGAAGCCATGGAGGGGTTGAGATGCAGGAGATCACCTGGGGCGAGTGTGATGGAGAACAGAAGGACAGGGGATTTCTGGGTAAAACGCCGAAACGCTGCTGGAAATGGGGTGATTTTATCCCCTGAGGATCCCCTAGTGGTTTATCTTTCTTTGTGCTTGGAAGACCTGACAGATGGGTAGCCCATGGTATCGCAGCCTCGTTTGCCCGTCAGATTCAGTTACGAAACAAATCAAGGCGTGAAATTCTATGGCGAACTTGGGGGGTGGGCAATTCTGTGCACTGAAACCCATGTTTTGTCATCATTCCCAGGTGGACTTTCTCACAAGCTTTGAGAAGTTCTCGTGTCTCGGCATGACCTTGGCAGATAGAAATGACATCTTGATGGCACACAAAGGGATGATGTTCTCTTGTTCAATTCTTTTTTGGCATTCAAGTCTGTCCTCACTTTTCTGGTACACCTCTGTTGTGCAATTCTTTAATTGCAATTGCTTGAGACTCTTGTTTCTCTCAGCGCATGTTCGCCTGGCTATGGCATGTCGTCGCGAAAACCGCCGGATTTCCCGGGTGGAAATTTACATCTTCCAAGACGCCGACCAGGTCGGAACTTTCTGAATCCATCTCAGCTCTTAGTGGTGGCATTGTGAGCCCCTGAAATGGGTGGAGGATGGAGATAACTGGGATAACTGACATTACTATACATTACTGGCCAACTGATTTAGGTAGTAATGCTATGGAGTTATATGGTGTTATATGGTGTTATTATTCGCATTTATCAACTCCATAAAGTGGATGGTGTTTAAAATTGAACATGACCAATGGGATGATTCAGGGATGAACCAGCAAAACAATCATCCCAAAATTGGAAAAGAAAACATCTGCAGGACCTGATGATTGGTAAAAAGATGTACCCTCTGGTGATTTAACATAGCCATGGTATAGATGGCCCATGGAAATAGATGGTTTACCTATTAATAGCATGGTGATTTTCCATGGCTATGTTAAATAACCAGATGGTAAAACACCATGGTATTTGGTTCAATTTGTCCCCTTCACCCAGAGTTTCAGGACCATTTTTGTGGGGTTTCGGTGATGCTCAGCTCCAGGTACTGCAAAAGGACTTGCCTTCTGCCGCAGCCTTGGTATATACCCTCTGGTTATTTAACATAGCCATGAAAAATCACCATTTTTAACAGGTAAACCATCTATAAATGGGTCATTTCCCATGGCTATCTTAAATAACCAGAGGTAAAGAAAACAACAACCAGAGCTTGGTGTAGCTTCAAAAGCTGCAAGATTATGCAAGGAAAGCGTTTTGAGATGTTTTGATTCCACACAGAAATTGGTGATATAACCGGTTTTAGAGCAGAACTTTGAACCAATCCAAGAATTAAGGTGTTGCCTAATTGGGGGAACCAGGATCAGTCAGGTCATTTTCCGAATGTTTTCAATCCTTTGTCCTTGGAGTCATCATATCCGCATACCATTTGTTCCAAGCCACTGGCATTGGTTTTGAGGGTTTTGTTGGCTGACCAAACCTGCAAATGATCAACACCTGTGGAACCCTTAGGAAGCGTTGCCCTTTTAATTTATCCGGGGAAAAAAAAGAAGGATAAATGCAATAAACGACCACCAATTTATGATTCACGATTGGATCTGGTTGGTGGCTTCAAACATGGCTTTTATTTTCCATTTCATATATATATATATTCATATATGGGATTATCCTTGGGATGTCATCCTTCCCATTGACTTTCACTCACTCCATGATTTTTCAGAGGGGTTAGCAGCAACCACCAACCAGGGATATAGTCCCCACTGTCGGGATGATCTATCGTGATTCACCAGATTCTCGCTGTGGATCCCACCCCAGTCATCCCAACGTATCTCAAGAGTTGATTGCACGCGGGATCCACCTTAAAAACACCTGGATCAGAATGGGATATTAGAGCAACTTGTGCTGGAAAGATATGTTCTTGGGATATGATGAGTTCGAAAGGATTGCCAACTTGAGGCTACCACATAGCTAGTTGGAACAGCCACAAGTTGTTTCGATGATTTTCACGATGGCCATCTAGTTGAGGGATTTCCCATGCAGATTTCCAGGTACAAAACGAAATGGTGGCTCTGACCATAGAACGGGACAATTACCTTAGAATTTAAAGTTTCCCCATGGCATGTGAGTTAAACATAGTTAAACATAGTTAAACTATATGGAGGTTTCCTAAAATGGGCCCCAAACTGGATGGCTTATCATGGAACATGCTATTAAAATGGATGGATTGGAAACCTCCATATAGTTCCTTAGCTAAGTGGATTTACCCGACCAGATTTTCCATCGCTCAGGGCGTCTTCTTAGACCCCAGCAGCCCCAAGTACCAGGACGCAGCTAGTTTGGTGGCTGACTTTATCAGGTGGTGCAAACCGTGATGTTTGTTGGTGAACAAAAAACATATGAATTATGAATAGTATAGATACACAATGATATATCATGAGAGAGAGAGATATATATATATATCTATATCTATCTATGTCCCCTATAAACAAGAGTTCTTGGAGTTATGTTCGCCAACTTAGCTAGGGGGCTCCTTGTGTATTATATGTAGATCAATGATAGTATAGATGGCTACTACCTGGGATGCAGTTGCGAGAGTAAAACCGGCAGATCTCATTTGAAGTCGGAGAATGGTGGCTCTGTGCTGTTTGGCTCAAGCAATTTATTTATCAACAAAGGTCCAAGTTGCGAAGAATATGGGGTTGTGTGGTTTCCTTGAAACATGAGTTTCTTTATTGTCCAAGACCAGCCAAGCCACCATGCGAAATGGCAAGTTCATGGTGAGAGGAAGACCGAAGATGATTCTGCAGCCATTCTTGCCATTTAAGGAGGGTTCCCATATCAACTTTCAGAGGGTTACGGGGGTTACTGGGCCATGAAGTTGTGGCAATTGCAGATGCCTCAGGGCCCAAGCTTTGCGCGGGGCAGGGGGCAGGGCAGAATTTGCCAAACATCTCTATGTCCCTGGGTTTGGCAGATGCATCCACAATTGGTGGGCGAGCTTGTCAATCATCTCATTCTGGTTCTTGTTTTTTTTTTCGAACTTTTCCTTCGAACCCTGAAGGCTTCAAACTTGAACAGATTTTTCACGGTTTGCCATGCCACCTTGGCCGCCCAGGTTCATCTTTGGATCCCTTGGATCCTGCCTGGGGCAAGGGCGTGAGGAATCCATAGAGGCATCCCCTGGGTGGGAGATTCAGCACCTGCTGTAGCTTGTTGGGGCCAGGTGTCTCCTGACCCGGACGTTGAAGTTGAGGCCAAGTTGGGGATTGCTCGGACGGGTCGGATGGGTCGGAGTTCGAGGTCTCCTGAAGAGCTGGAAAACCATCGTAGATGTGTAGTTTTTTGGAGGAACAAAGGGTCCAACCTTTAGGAGACATTTGAGGGCGACCTCAATCTACCCTTGGTTTCAGGTTGAGTTCGGACCCGGCAGGTGCGTCCAAATCTTCCAAGAGATGGGGGTGGTGTGATCAGATGTGACTTCTGTCTAGCTGTAGGTGCCAACTGAAGAACCTGCCCGGGGACTCAGGTTGTTTGCCCAGTTGGCCGCCATCTGCTGCAATCCCCCAGGATGAGTTGCAGGAAGACTGCGCTCAATGCCCAGTGCGGCTACTGGAAGTGGTGAGCAAGGCGTGGATCAACTGGGCCAGTGGATCATGATGATCATGGCTCAGCCTGGCTGTGGCATCATGACTTCCAGTTACTCCAATCGCCGATATCTCCAATATCTCCAATCAACATAATCTGGTTGGTGGTTTGGAACATTTTTTATTTTTCCATATATTCGGAATGTCATCATCCCAACTGACGAACTCACATTTTTCAGATGGGTTGAAACCACCAACCAGTAATCAACTTCAGGGGTTTTCCATGCCAGCCATGGGCAAATGCTGTGGCCTGGCTAGGAGGACGATCCAGATGCTGTGACCCGAGGGGCAGGATGTGTAAATTCCCTACTGAACCATGTTTCTGATGGGTGTTTCATATTGGGGGAAACGGGTTCAGATGGTTCAGGCATGTACCCCCTGGTTGGAATCAAAGGTCACAATAGCAAACCTCCAATTTTTTGACACGTAAACTGTAAACGTCTGTAAGCCTGGAAACATCTGTAAACCATGTAGAAGTGGTGGATTTAAAAGTGCCAAAATACAGATTTCTGGATCGCATCGTTTTTTTCCAATCCAGGCACACTATGGTGCGACTGTTGCGATGCCAAGGCTGCAGCCACCCTACAACTGAACGATGCGGGACTGAAATTCCTGGAATCCCAACGTGGCTCGGACAGCCTGTGGGGGATATAGATGCATAAACTTTATAAACGCACAGGCCGATGCACTTTTTTCAAGGCAAAATAAATAAATGCAACAAAAAAGGTGTTTTTGAAAGTGCGTCTACGTCTGGGAAACACATGGTCGCGTTGGCATTTGCATCTGGCATGTGCGTACATACAACATACATTGTAATACCTTCGGGATACTTTTGGAATAGGCATAAACCATTTGGGCGCTGGAAAGGCCATCTGCATCCATTCACGTGGCGGCACTGAGGCTCACCCTTGTTTCTGGCGGCCTTCTTAGTGATCTTTCGACAGTTTTTGCCACGTTTTCAGTGGTGGCCCATGGTGGCCCTCTACGTAAACGAAAGATCCCTCGACGAGCAGTACCCTCTGGTAATTTAACATAGCTATGGAAAATCACCATTTATAGTGAGTTTTCCCATTAAAAATGGTGATTTCCAATAGCTATGTTAGTTTACCAGAGGGTATTTTCCAGGATCTGAGTTGTTGATGTCGCATTGTTTCAATCTGGACTCTGGACCATTGCTCTTTTTTTGGGCGTAGAATTCGGCAAGTGCGATGAACAGAATCACGGGTGAAATGTTCGGAGATTCCTCAGGTTTTTTCTCTTCACATTTGTCAAAATTATCATGGGATTAATATGGTATATCCATTGGAAAATACATACTATATTGGATATATAATGGTATTCTAATGGGATGCTCATGATTGTCATGATATGTCAATGATGCTCATGGCTCAGAGCAAGTACCGGCGCCTGTGCCCCGTGGACCCTGTGTCACATCCCACTTTCCCAAGATGTCGCGTCAAGTTACCTTGGAGATGATTTCCCTTGGCCAGAGGACTTTGTGCCGTATCCATTTCAGCGTGCCAGCCGTGCAGGATGCACCTAAGAAAAAAACGAAAAAACCCATGATGCTCAGCCAAAAAGATGAGGTCAGATGTTTTAAAATGCTGTTTATGGAGATTTTTTATCATCAATTTCTCTGACTCAGATTCAATGATTCAAGTTGATTGACTTTTCACATCGTGACTTTGGTTTTCCTTTCCACTGTGACCGCAAGTGATACCTATACCTTGGAGGGCTAGTTGGACCGGGCGGGTCTTCAACAGGGCCCCGTAAAGCCCCTTTTTTCCGCCCCCTTTTCCTCAGGAAACTGTACAAAAAGTGATGGGCTTCGTGGGCGAGGTCTCCAACAACACGGTAGAGCACCAGTTTCCTTATGGCGCTAGCAGCGCCCGTGGTGACGCTGCTAAAACCGATGGAACCTTCCAAGACGAAGGCGGGATGGCCATGGATGGCCAAGCCGGTCAAACATAGGGTTTTTGCCGCCAAAATACGGGGTGTACCAGACAAGAACAACAGCATCTTGGGATTTGATATGATATGATTTGATATGGCTTGCGGCATCGGAGTGTCTGTTGGCGCTGACTTCAGCAGTTCATTGGTCACAATCGAGACCTTTCATCAACTCGCCCATCCTTTGCATTAGCTGGCCTTGGTCTGAGAATTGGATGAAGGGAAGAATAAGTTTGCAGGACACCCTTGCATGTTTATTGCTCGGAAGCCGCCTCAAAAAATCATATAGGTTTCGTGGTCAATTTTTCAATTGTTCCCCATCAAGAAAGATCCAGCCTATTTATCAGCCCTGATTTATCAGCTGATTTATCAGCTGTCTGAGGCAAGTCATGCTTTCATTGAAATCAGCTCCGGCTCGGAGACGGAATGGACCTCGGCCTCCGACTGGGCCGAAACCGATGATTTCGACTGGGTTCCAGCGGAGTATCGCTGCGTGGATCGCGTGGATCGCATCGTGTCGAAGCGGCGGCGCTGCGGTAGCAGCTGGTTGTCATCAGCCACCAGCTACTTTGAGCCATGTGGCGAATGTGTTGATTCCCAAATCTCTCCTTTAAAAAGGAACTGCCATGAAGTGGGACTTGACTTTGGACGATTTTTGTTGGGTCTTTCAGCTTTTTTTATGGGTGAATGGGGAATCTGAATAGTGAAGAAGGTTTTATTCTTTTGAAGGAGAAACAAAACCACACAAAACCACTGGAAACTGGAAATGCCCACTTTTAGCGAGGTACCTTCTGGTAATGTAGCCGAACTTTCAAACCTTGGGAACATATGGGGTATGTAATCGTCGAACTCAATGGGTGAATTTCCAGCAAGCCAGGGTTTACTTGACTGGAAAAAACATGGAGAATACATGAGATTTTCTGGAACATAGTGGGAATAGACCCTCTGGGTCTTCAAACATGGCAATGGAAAAATCACCATTTAGTTCGATGATTTTCCCAGCTATAAACCTTCGTTTAGTTCGGGGATTTCCCAGGCATGTTTGATTACCACAAGGCATTCGCCAACATTCCACAATAATATATATATATAAAATAATATATATATATATGTATAATAATACATATATATACATATATATAGTAATAATAATAACAATAATAACAATAATAATAATAGTAATAATAATAATATATATAATATATATATATAATATATATATATGTACATGCCACAAGAAAATTCCATCATATTTCCATTATATCCACCATTTTTTCCAGTGGAAGCCAAATTTACATGACACAAAAAGGGGTTTGCCACGCAGAAAATCCATTGTATCACCACTACATTACACTATATGCCATCATTATTGTCCCACTACACCACATAGTCGGAATGTATACAATGGGAGTGTGAGAAAGACATATCCCCATGATATCCCCATTATATCATCATTATTGTGCCATTACACTACATATGGTGGGAATAGTATGGGTTATGGGTGGCACATCATGGTGGGAATGACACTGATGCGAATTCATGGCACCGTGAAGGTATGCTACCACTAAAAAATCACCAGAATTGTCCCATGATGGAAGTTTTCCCCAGGCAGATCACCATCCAGAAAAGAATGTTAATATATCTTAATCATCCAGAAAATGATCAGAATTGATGCCCACAATTCTCTCATCATCATCATCATCATCATCATAATTATTATCATCATCATGATATCCCATTTAGATCTACATTTTTTACATCCAGATCTACCATTATATCTACCATTTTCTGGATCCCTTGGCAAAAAGCCAAGGTTTAGGAGGTCACCCTCGCATGGCTGACCTCTATGGCTTCATGTATCGCCGGGAGACGGCCCGAATCCGCGGCCCAGCCCAAAGATGGTGATTTTCCAGAGCTAACTGTTAGTTTACCAAAGGCTATTCACCATCATGATGATAACCATGATAACATAATATAACATATCATGTTTAGATAGCCATACATGATGATTTCTTGATGATTCTTGAACCGGAAAAGATATCATTAAATGGGATGATTCACCATCATAAATCATTGGAAACCATTACGAAAGAAAAACACGAAATGCGTTCAACGATCCACAGATGGGGTAACGGTGAGATCATGAAGGTTCTTCTAGTTCTTTGATCCAGATCGGAGGGAACGGTTCCTCAGCGTTTCCCATCCACATGATAGTTAGCCACCAAGAATATCCCAAACTTGGGTTTATGATGCATGAATCAAATGAACAAAGTTAGCAAAGTTGAAATGAACATCATTTAACACGCTAGGAATTGCAAGACATCAACACAATACGCAAGATGAAACATCAAAACGATGTTCCCCACTTTCACAGAGGAAACTGGAGCGATTTAACCAAGCATTAAAGCAACCATCCAGCACTCAACCAGGAAAAGAGATGGGCTTGCCATCGGACGAATGGTACGCGGAAGGGGACCTCATGCGGTCTGTTTTCCTCACCAACGTCCGGCGGGAGGACGCTGCCCAAATGGGGCTGGAGGGGATGGGTTTTTCTCCCCCCAAAAAGTGGGGGAACCAAGCCGAATATCCCGAAATCGCAGTTTTATGAGGAAAAAGAAATGATAAACCACAGGATGTTTATGGATTTTTGGGGCTCCAAGTTTGGAGACACGTCCATGTGTGATGATTGCACGAACCTGCGTGCGTGCATGTTGCTATGTAAGATTTGCGTTTCTATTTTTTCGGGATCGCTACATGTCTACAGGCGAAGCGCTAGACACCGCGGGCTAACCACAGGTCCGTGTGGAAAAGATATCTGACATGACCTGACTTCGGGGGTGATGGTTTGAGCTTCGTGGGCGGTCAAACATGGTCAAACATTCAACACATCCCCAAGTGCCCTGGATTTGGTGAACCCACCATAGGTGGAATCCAATGGGAACATCTTGGAATTTGTATCCCAAATCAGCATATCCAAACACCATCTATTGATTGGCGAAATTCCGCTTATGATTAAAACACACCATACATAGGTGGAATCTCCATTTATTGCTTCTATAGGCCCCATCCATTTTCATGGTGAAAATCTGTCAAAATCCCATAAAATCCCTGTGCCATCGATGTGATTTCATGGACTTCACCATTGTTTCGTTCCACTTTGAGGACGATGTGACCACCCGTGCAGTTCGAGCTGCTTTACAGCCAGCCTTGGAGGCCTGGAAAGAGCTCAGCGGTCCACATTCCAAACTGCGCTTGGCGGGTCTCATGGTGTTTCACTGCGCCCTCTGGCGGGCCTTTGGCACCAAGGACCAACTGAATTGTGGTGATCTCTGGGGATTTTGGGTGACAGTTAAGGCTGTTAAGGAGCCATCTATTCAGTCTATCTACCCTCTGGTTATGACTAACAGTTCGCCATGGTATAGATGGCCCATAGAAATAGATGGTTTACCTATTAATAGCATTTTGATCTTCCATGGCTATGTTAAATAACCAGATGGTATCTGTTTTAGTGGTTTGACCATTTTGATGATATAGATGTCTGTAACACATATCTGATCAACATGTATCATCCACACTAAAGAAACAAACGCACCCCCATTTTTCCGCATCCTGAATTTGCAGGAGTTTATCCATTCCTTGGGCTTCATGGAGTTTGAAACCTGGGATGAATCTGCTTGGCGCCCGGTGGTGGATGTAGCTATGAGCTGCTGGCAGAAGGGGATCCTTTGCTTCAGCCAGGCCTACTGTCCTTCGCGTACCTGGCGCAAACGCGAAAGCTCTGCAGCGAGAAATCCCAGACCGGCCATCGGGCAGGCGCTGGTGCGCTCGCTGTTTCAGGAGGGGAAAGGAGGGATGGTTTTTTTTTTGGGGAGCGGATCTTCAACTTGAAAATAGATGATGTTGGCTATTTTTATGTTGTTTTTCCCCAGTTTTCCACCACCTTTTCCCCAGTTTGTGTTGTTCAATCCAAATTTTGGATAGTGAAACACATGAAACCATTGGTTTCCCTGTTTTTTTCTAACCGACAACTTGGGGTGAAAAAACCAATGGAAAAAACCATGGCTCTGCAGCTTCTCGAACCTTCAGGAGGTCTGTCAGGTCCACCTGGGCAGCCTTTGGGAGCGGCGTTACGACATCGTGAGGGCGGCAGAGGATGGCTATTCCTGGCAACAGGTGGGGGCTCCATGTAAAAGATTCCACGGGCTTGCCATATGTTGTGGGATTGTAATGGCTTCAAAATGCACACACACACACACAAATATGTAATATGTGCTATATCTACACACACCCACACCCGTATATATATATATATATCTATGTAGGTAGATAGATAGATAGACAGATTGATAGATAGATAGGGGACATGTGATTGCAGATCGATATGCGCGCACGTCGTTTTGTGTCTTCCCCAGCACATTGACATCCCCAACCCTTCGGTTTATCATAACTTTCCCCATGAGCGTCAGGTGGTGCGAGCGATCATGACAGTGCCCAACTACGGTGGTACAGGCATCGACCATGGATTGCATCGATGGTTTTTGTCAATTATCTACGCAAAAATGGTGGAAAGCCGGAAAGCCATCGTTTTTGATTTATCATGTCCATTGTAAGTTGACATGATTTCAGGCGGAACATCGATGAAATCACCTACAAGTAAGTCAAATCTCATATGGCAATTGGAAAAATATGGAACGCATCACTTTGGATTCGAGACAAAGAAAGGTAAACAACATATATAAATCCTGGACTAGCCTGTTGCTGCGTTGATCACCGAAAGGTTTCAAGTTGATGGGCGAACAGGAAGATATGAGGAGCCGTTGCGAAAAATAAAAGAACCCACAACTATCCATTTGCATGGGGCAAGAACATCGGTGAATTTCTATGTAATTATATAAAAGAAATACTGTAAAAGGCCGTAGTGAACTTGACACATGACACTACCCGTTTTCGTCCAGTCCTGAAGTGAGGATCCACGGATGCCCAAAGATACGTAGCCATAGTTGCTGCTATAGGGAAGATTCCTTATCTGAACGGAGTGGGTTTCAATGATTTTTTTCCCATCATGTTTTTGTTCTCCCCATCTTGTCTACCAGCAAAACTTGGGGACCCAACCCTTCAGCAATCCCGAAGTTTTGCTGGCCTTTTTTCCCAGGCTTCTTAGCCAAAGAACTGGCGCAAGACCTTCTGAAGACACCTTTGTTTTGCACTTGGAACAGTGCAAATGGTTCTTTGCTGCAGTTTGGTGCGCGTTCCTTTTTTTGGGTGCTTCTAGTTGGGTCATTTGGGAGAAACATCCCCTCAAGCCATGGTGGATGATACCCCATTCCATCCATTGGTTAATCATTTTCCCCATGAACATGGCCAGAACAGGGAGGTAACATGGCAACATCCACCATTTTTAAGTCACCCATGCTATGAATTTTCTAAATCCCATGACATCCCCGTGATGTTTTCATATTTCCTAGTAAATTTCCCCCCCTAGATGGTTTAAATGGAGAAAAATCAGCATTTTCCCATGGTTTATCTCGAATCCCCTGATGAAATCCCCATGGAAAACCCACCATTTTTTCCAGGTTGATGGTGACCCCCATGGAATCCAATGGATCGAGGCTCTTGGGAAAATCACTGCCAAGACCTCAACGACTGGTGTCCAGTAGGTCCTGGCGCCCGGCGCGCGCTCAACCGGCTGCATGGCAGGCCTACGAAGGAGAACTGCTATAGCGCCCTTCCTGCAGCACTGGAATGTTTTGGACCATTTTTTTGGGTGGGGAAAACCTGGGGATTTAACTGATTTAACATGATTTAACATGATTTAACATGATTTAACATGATTTAACATGATTTAACATGATTTAACATGATTTAACATGATTTAACATGATTTAACATGATTTAACA
>Ga0126342_10004599_pt1 | contig 23659 bp, 15 predicted proteins | sample Cyp1metagenome_FD_92528 | JGI IMG/M metagenome (GOLD analysis project Ga0126342, IMG submission 92528) | Coral microbial communities from Lord Howe Island, Old Settlement Bay, Australia - Cyphastrea 1 metagenome | ecosystem: Host-associated > Invertebrates > Cnidaria > Coral ...
CCCATCAGCACATGTAACGTAGTAAACCATCCCAGAGATCTCAGCAGCATGGCAATATATTATGTACGAAGTACAAGGAACGTTAACATGCCCCCCCACCCCACCCCTCTCCACCCCACAATCGCGATATTCAAAAACGTGCGTTTTACGGGAACGGTTTTCGGTCCGCAGGCAAAAACATGTACTTTGCTGAATTTTGGAGCTCAAATTTGCCATGTGCACTGTTCATCGACTTTTCCATGTTTTACTCGATTTTTTCCATGGTGTCCATTGATTTACCAAAGTGTTCATCGATTTTTCCATGGTTTTCATTGAGTTTTCCATGGTTACAATTGATTCTTCCATGGTTTCAATTGATTTTTCCTTGCATAACATGCACCTGGTGAAATGTAGAATATAGGTTAAAGCACAACCCTGTTGGGTCTAAATAGTGGCATTGGATGCTATCATAGTGTTGGTGGGTTTAGGGTTTATTTAGGGTTGGTTTGGGCTTGGATTAAGGTTTATTTAGTGCTGGTTTAGGGTTTATTCAGGGTTATTTAGGGTTGGTTTAGGGTCTATTTAAAGTCTGTTGAGGATTGGATTAAGGTACATGTAGGGGTACAAGGTGTGTGTGTGTATATAATTATTTATGATTATATATATAGGTAGATAGATAGATAGATAGATAGATAGATAGATAGGTAGATAGATAGATAGATAGATACTTTAGAGAGATACTGTAGATAGATACTTTAGATAGATACTGTAGATAGATACTTTAGATAGATTAGATAAGATAAAATACGATCAACAGATAATATTAGATAAGATAAGATAAGATTAGGTTAGGTTTTAGATTATGGATAGATAGATAGATAGATCGATAGATCGATAGACAGACAGACAGACAGACAGATAGATAGATAGATAGGCAAAGCATGGTAAAGCCACAAAAGCCACACACCCACAAAAGCCACAGAAGCCACAAATCCAGGCTGGAAAACAAGAAACAACGAAAACAAATAGCCCTCCACAAAAAAATGGTAGAGTTATCTGTGAATGATGGATACTGATGATACTGTAATTTTGGTAATCCTGGCCATAACCAACCCTCAAAACATTTGGTTCAATTATTTGTCCATCTATTTTCCCATATTTTCTCACAAAAGTAGGGATGTTCAAATCTTCCGTTGCCAGCCATGTTGAATTAAAGGGTAACATTGCTGGATCCATGCTCAACCCCAAAGCTGGGACTTAAATCTTGAGTTTCTCTTCATTCGAACTGTATTCCCCTAAGATTTCCGAGATTTTCCCAGTTCCATACTATTCTTCAAACAATATATAGGACATTATAGGATTTTTGGTAGACATAAATCTAAATTATATTAAATTATATTAAATTATTCTATAGCATCAAGATCGGCCCACATCCAACAGGTCGAGCTCACCCGGCGTTGCCGTTGACTCGCTTTCGCAGAGCCGCTGCAGCGGCGGCAACGCGGTGCCCGGGGCCGCAGGGGCCGCAGGGGCCGCGACCGTGCCAGGCGCCGGCGCGGTCGAAGCTGCTGCTGGGGCCAGCACTGGGGTCTGAGTCTCCTGGGACATGACCAAAAATGGCAATTCAAATGGGAAGAAAAACGGAGTGATTTTGCCACTCCGCATTGTTGGGTCACCTTAATTTCTAAACAAGGCCATATACAAGTAGATCAAGTAGTTTGTAGTCAACAGTTGGATATGTCTCCTGGAATTGATCGTCAACACTAAAAAAACATCGTCTCAGCTCCCTGTTCAGAAATGGTCAGCAGAGATGTTGGAATCAGTTGATGTTGGGATCCTCCACTCGAAAAAGGAACTCGCATCCGAACTGGCCACATGTAGCCATGATCAAAAAGGACCAAGTGACATCAAGAGACCTTATTATCCTACATCCTTTAAAATATTCTGGTGTGTCCCAAAATATTTAGCCACACCAGAATTTTGGGACATCTTATTAAATTCTGGTGTGTCCCAAAATATTTAGCCACACCAGAATTTTGGGACATCTTATTAAATTCTGGTGTGTCCCAAACTTGAGACCTCAAAAAAGGGAACCTCAAATATCCCTTATATCCCTTCAAATGGTCAATCTTATGGGGAAGCAATGGATGAATTTGGCACCCTCAGGTTGGATCCTTGGCATCTTTCAACAGGGATTCTGCCAGCTCCGCTGAACCTTGGATTGGAGCGGAGCTGTGGCAAGGAGGGCCCTGCTATATCTTGGACCAAGCCATGAAAAACTACACTACAATTCAATACAATTCAATACAATTCAATACAATTCAATACAATCCACCATGAACACGAGTTTGGTTATTAGTTATATCAAGTTATATCAAGTTATATCTATGGATATGATTCAACCAATGTAGCTAAGCATGGGGCACCACCTTGTACCAAGGTTGTCAACCCCTAAAGGATGTGATTTTTACCTACAGGATTCTGGCTATGATTCCGGAGATGGAGAAGGGATATCTGAGGTCTAACATAATATATCCCATATGCTCCATGTATGGTGTATTTACCTACATTTGGTTGATTTTTCGGGCAAATGTTGGTAAATGTTCCATACATGGAGCATATGGGTATATATATATATATTCTAAAATATGTATTGACAGATTTGACCTTGGCATTGCATATATTCTGACATATCATCTAACAATACATCTAACATACATTCTGATCGAAATATGGACTAACAACAATTCCATATATATATATATATGTACTGTTGATGGGGCATATTTGAGGTCCAGCGTGCGATGTGGGAATGCGGAAGTGGCTACCGTGGAGAGGCCCAGTGCAAGACCCGAAACGATTCACCTGGATGGGGAAAAACGACTTGGCCACCGGACTGAGGAAGATGGACATGACACTGTTCCACTGGGTTGGTTTAAGGATCTTTTGGGCACCATCATTTTCCCCCTCGAGCTCTGAGTGGTTCCTTTATGTTAGTGTCCCCTTAAAGCAAGTCTAGGACACTTGAGCACTTGCCATGTGACCTCTCAACTGCGCCAAACCTAGACGCAGAGCTGTCTTTGTGAGTGGCTTGGATTGAGTTTGCTTGCATATGTGTGTATATGTATATATATATACGGAGACGATATATATATATATATATACATACAATGCGTGCATAGTAGATGTGTATACTGAAATTGTCTATGTAATGCCTACAGTATACAAAGTATATGCAAATGCATTTTATATTTATGTAATGTGTATGTAATCTATATTTAATACACATGTAATATATGTGTAGTATATGTGTAATGTGTATGTAATGTAAATGAAATGTGTATGTAATCTGTGTGCAATGTATATGTAATGTAAATGTGTATAGAAAACATTTGTTTGTGTATATACAAATAATATATATATATATATATATATCATGTATATAAATATATTATTATGTATATATATATATATACATATTATGTATACACATTTATGTAATATATTGTAATATCATCAACATATATGATGTCTATACATGTATATACAATATCACATATTGTCTTGACACACACACACACAGATGCTTAGAAAATACATGACTAGATAACCAGAAAAGATGCATCCAAGGGACGGTAATTGGACAGGAAATACGTGCCAAACTCGGACTCCATGGCGGGAGGTGGTGTTAGATACTCCACGATTTCTGCTATCTTTGGCTCAGGAGGAATCCAATGGGCTGCAGTTGGTTGGCCTTCTTTTTACCAAGAAAGTAGGTGAATCTGATGAATCTCTTACTGAAATGACCATATTGGACCATATGATATCATATGGATGGAACATCGCTTGGCAACTTCTGCGTCCCCGATGGAGGTTTGTTCCGTGTCAATCGATTTTCATCGTCGGTTCTACTTGACTTCATGTGGATTGTTCCAGTCTGGGATTATTCCGGAAGCTGGGATCGGTACTGGGACATGGCAATGGAACATCCAGCATTTCTCGAATTCTGGAGGATCTTCCGCCGATTTCTGGGACACATTTCCCACTGCCTCCCTATGTTTTTTTCCCAAAATGGGTTCAGGGGGTGGCCCCAAAACACTGCCAATAAAACTGGGTTCCAATCCATGGTTTCGATCCCATATGACCCCATGGAAATACGGCTCTCAGCCACATCTGCGAGGCGGCGAAAGGTGGATCAAGGCTACGGCCGGGATGGGTCAAATTGGTGGCTGTCTTGGAATCCACTTTGGGGTGTTGATACGCTTGACCCAAACTTGTGTGACTGTTGGGTTACCTGGTGCTAGCATATCAATTCCATGCCCGTTTTTCCTGGTAAAACCACCCCTATGTTGTTGGTGAAGTGGTGAAACTATGGCATGTTTGCCAATGTTCGGCGCTTCGACCAAAATTTGGTGCAAGAGAAAAATCGATGTTCGGACCGCCTCATGTTCGGCTGGTCAAACCCTGGTTGCCTCCGTAGCTCCTGTAGATGTTCCAGGCAGTTCTGGAATGGCAAATGGCCAGCGAATAGTCTAAACATATATAGAGAAAACATGAGGAAACATCAGCAACCACATATATAGATATTATATATAATAATATATATAATTATATATATATAATTATATATTATAATATATTATATTATATATATAACTATATAATTAAAAGTATTGTGGGTCCGCACAAATCACGACCTGGTCTCAGTTTGCTACTCTAACTACTGCCAACACCTTCTGTGATGCGAAACGTGTCCGGCTCTGGAAGGTGCAGCTGTGGTTTCTTGCTTCACGATTGCCAAATGGAAATTTAGCATACATATATATATATACACACCCTCTGGTAATTTTAAAGTAGCTATTGAACATGACCATTTATTTGTAGTTGATTTACCCATTAAAGATGGTGATTTTCCATAGCTACGTTTGTTTACCAGAGGGTAAAAATGTTAGTCAGTAAAGCAATAATAAAGCACCCATACTTTGATGGAGTTTATACCACCCATTTATGGTTAATGTGGGGACGGTTTGAGTCTTTACTATCATTATTTCACTCTTGTTTGAAAGACATATCCAGCGATCGCCTATCGCTCACTTTTGTCCGGCTCAGTTTCTCCGTAGAACCTAGCAGCCTAGCAGCTTAGCAGCATGTGCTGAGAGACTTTCGCTGTCAGTCACACAAAGCCTAGAGGGTGTGCAAATTTTCAGGCCAAAGTTGTCCCAAAGATTCCTGCAGCCCCCATTGCACAAGGGTTCCTTGTGGTTTCCCTCAAACCAGCGTTCCTCTTTTCACATATTTTCACCATGGATTTCCAGAACGGTGCCCATTGCACGCTGCTTAGCGTGGTGCACCAAAAAGGGACCATGAATTTTGATCGGGCCCTCAGCAAGTGTTCTCCGGGCTCTTCGCATTGCCCCCTGACCAAAGACCCAATCTGAGGCAAGGACTTGTCTGGTTCAATCCAGGCCAACCTTAGATAAACCTTACGTCCATATTCAGTGGGATAGTACATATTTTTTCATGTATCCAAAGTGTACATCCGTGTACCGTGTAGAGCAAAAAAACATGACCTGTCAGCTTACCAGTTGGATATCTCAACGAGCACCATTGCAAATAGAAAATCAATGAACATCACCCATTGAACATCACTCAACCATCCTTTCATATCCTTTCCCCAATCAGTTCAGAATTTCGCTGGTGGGACTTTCCGCGACTCCCAATCATGAGACCTCCCATGCTCCCACCGTGTCGCCAATTTCCATGGGAAGTCTGTGCCTGGAGTTGTGGTTGAGTCAGAGTCACCATCCCGCGGTGGCAAGATTGGTGGATGTGTCTCATTGATGAATGTCAGCTGAGACGGCGCGCTTTCCTGGTGCAAAAGCTCAAAAACCACAAGTGATTCCCGAAGCGGCGTCGAAAAAAACAACTCAAACAGTGTAGAAAAGTAAGATCATGGAAAAATATCGTGGGAAATGACTGTTCTATCATGTTCTATCTTTTTGGGCACTGCTATCCATAGTGTACAAAACTGAAAAGAACTGGTCGATCTGGGGATGGTCAGTTTTGTCGCCTGAAAATACCCCAAATCATCGAATCAAATTGTCGTGGTGACCTTCATCTATCATGACATGGTGTCATGGTGGGAGAGCGAAATAGTCTTAGTAAATGGTAAAGTTATGTAAAGTTGACACCATGTCAAAGTTGAAGTATTGAAAATAACAGTAAATGTTAAATTGTGCTAATATTTACCACTGGACAATTTCATGAATTTCTACTTTGCCATAACATGGTTGACAACTCTGACAACGGCAAACAATTACCACTGTCCGTCATCAACTGACAGCGGATTTCACCGTTAAACGGGATCTCTGGCGCTGGGAAAACCACACAAGTGGGGCTGCCCGTCTTTCGGAGCACCTTGGAGTATCTTGGAGTTCCAAAAAAACATGTTGTTTGACATCTGGATGTAGCTGTCTACCTGTCTACCACTAGAAGCCGTCGTGAATAGTTGTGACCATTATTCCAATCACTAAAGTATCATTATACCTACGTGCGTTTCACTGAGCACCACGATCCTATAGGGGATAGACCAACAAGTCGTGTCTCAGCCATCATTCCTTCATGGAAAAAGTGCGCCCCCGCTGTACCCAATCATAGCCGGAAAAAAAAAGAGAAAACAATGCCCAGTCACCAATAAACATGTTGGGTTATACAGATTCCTATCATCCTTTGCTACTTCTCAAGCAGTATATATTGGTCGGTACCACTGTATTGGCTTGGTTCTGCTCCTCTTGATGCTAAATAGTGCTAAGCAGTGCTGGCCCCAGATATCTAAACATGTGATTTATTCATATGACAAATGAAGGATACCAGGCTTCCATCTCTAATAGGAGGTTCTGACTTGGTGTCTCTTACACTGGATGTCAATTTGATTCATCTCACGATTCACTCCATTCTAAAGTTCAAAGATGTTTCTAGGATGTTCCAAATGTCCCATCAAACCTGGTTGATTCCAAGAAGAAAAGCACCCGTTCACCCCTAAATAGCTGGGATTGGGGGATGCTCATGCCCACATAAAGATCATGTTCTATCGTTTTTTTCCCCATCCCCATTTTACGCATACTTTGGATAGCTCCACAAAAAGATAGAAACAGATTTCCAGGATGTCAAAAAGATGATGTTTTCCTCAGGTTTCCAACCCCAAAACCTGGGATTTAAAACTCAAATTCAGGTATTTGCCCAAGATAGAACATATACCCTCTGGTAATTTAACATAGCTGTTGAAAATCACCATTTTGTAGCTGGGTAAATCAACTATTTCATAGCAAACTGTAACAAATTACCAGAGGGTATATCCCCAATGAGATCACCTTTTTGAAATGGATGAATCACCGCTAAATCACCATCAAATCACCATGAAAAATCACCATTAAATCACTGTTAAGGCATTAAATTACCATCAGTTCATGAAATCACACATAATCACACTAGAAAAAGTCATTCAACCACCATTCAACCACCATTCAACCACCATTCAATCGCCCTAAAACCATCACAAAACCAGCCGAAAAACCCACCATTTCACCAGGACTCCACCTGGACCTCGATAGCGTCGCGTGGGTTTTCCAGTGCTTGACCTGGGGGATGTTGTGAAACACAGCCTGTTTCTTGGTTCATGTTGGTTAATACTATGGTCAATAGTGGTTAATACTATGGTCAATAGTGGTTAATAGTGGTTAATAGTGGTTAATAGTGGTTAATAGTGGTTAATAGTGGTTAATAGTGGTTAATAGTGGTTAATAGTGGTTAATACTATGGTTAATAGTGTTTAATACTATGGTTAATAGTGGTTCATAGTGGTTAATCGTGGTTAATCATTGTTAGTAACGTTTAATCATGGCTGATAATGCTTAATATCTGGTTGGTGGTTGACCTACCCCTCTGAAAAATGATGGAGTTCGTCAGTTGGGATGATGAAATTCCCAATACAAAGAAAATTAATGTTCCAAACCACCAACCAACCAGCCATAGGTTTCAATAAAACATCTAATGACTTGGATGTTTTGGGGGGTACCCCCATGACTTGGGAAAACTCCAAAAGTCATCCTAGAGTAGAATGTGGATTTTTGAAACAATGCTCACTAGAATATATGTGTGTGTGTAAAGTACAGTATATTCATATGTAAGACTAGACATAACATAATGTGGTATAATATCATATAACATATATATATATAATAGCTGAATTCTATTAATTAACTACTCTGAAAATAGCTGGGCTACTACAATCATGTCACCTTCGAGATAATTTTCCCTTATCTCTGTGTAAATATCGATATGTAAACACATATGTAGTATAGTAACAATTACTATCACATAATATACAATATGATCAAATGACAGAATGTGATATCATATCATACAATACGACACAATAACAACTCTGGTTACAATTCAGTCCAAACACACATATATTACAATATAGTACAATCGTAACATACAATACTATATAATGATACAATCTATCGATGGTTTAATATATATATATATATGTGTAAGTTGATATGAAATGTGTGATATAATTTGTAATGACAAAATATATTCTAATATAATCAAGTAAAAATACAATACAATTGCAGTCAATTACAGTTCAGGCTCAAATACAATACCAGTAGACTAAAATATAAAACAATATAATATAATGGAATTCAATGTGTATATATATACTACCCGACTGATATATTGATGTAAGAAAAAATACGTTGGTATAGCTCGATCTATAATAGATATATAAATAACTTAATCTAAAACAGTATAAGTGTTAATGTAATGTAGTATCAACACATATAAAATGATAAAACACAAAAACATCAACGCGACATATGATTAAACAACATAATCTGAGATATATAACATACAATATAATCACATACTAGTTTCTATATTATTTAACACTATATATATGTATATACCGAATGTACAACAAAACAAATCATCAATATGTATATATATATAATTAAATTAAAATATATATCATCATCAATATATATATATATATATGTTTATATCACCTTCATATACATACATATCATGTGTATATATATATGTATATATACATATATAATTATATATATAATTATGTATATATATATATAGAGGCAGAGAGACAGAGTTTATGCAATTGCCCAGGAATCACAGGTTTATCCATTTGCTTGGCTCGACCCAAAAATTGGGATGGATTTCTATAGATGAGTTATAGATGGATGTTTCCTAAGTCATGGGGATACCCCAAGTCACCCAAGTTTGAACAGATTTTAGTGTTGAACCATGGTGACTTGGGGATCCTCCATTTTAGGAAACACCGAGATGTTCCCACCACACTACATTGATGTGGCCCATTTCTTTCCAAGTGGCGGAAGTTTGAGAGGAACATTTTGCCAAACTCGGCCTCCATCACGGCTCTTTGCCAAGGTGAGACTGAGAAACCGCGGCGAAGCGGTGGCACATTTGTTGACCAATGCGCTTGTCCAAAAATGCGGGAAAAAGGGCAACCCCAACAGATTGAAAAGTAGAATCTTCCTGAAATAGTGGGAGATCACAACTTTCGATCTAATTCGGGGGTTACTCTACTCCAAACTAGCCTTTTTAACTGGGGATTAAATGGATATTGGGGTAGCCAATCTTCTGGTTGCTCATTGCGGGGCTGCCGTACCAGCGGAGTTTCTTGGGCACATAAGCGGCTGATGTTTGCCCATCAGACACAAGTGGTTTTGTGCCAACTACTGTGTATACATATGTATATATATATATATATAAACATAGATATATGATGATATATGTGTACAGTATATACAAGTATAGTGTAGGTTCATATGGCAATGCAGCTGGCTCAACATCCTTCATTTACTGGCTGTGCTGGCCTGAGACTTGTCTGCACAAAGATGACATGATGTATATAAATGTATAATAATGTATATAATGTAGACAAACAAAAGGGATCACAACCCATGCACTTGGCATCTGCTGTACATGGACTTACCCTACACGGCTCGGCGAAGCTCTGCTAATCAAACTCAGCAGTGGCCAATTCTCTTCTAAATCTATATCCATTTTCTGGATGATTTTCCAATTGAACATTGGTTTTCCACCGTTTTCCTACTCCTGTTGATGCTCTAAGCGCGTCTCAGCCTAAGTTGTCCAACAGCGATCTTCGCCGCTGGAAAGAATGTCTATTTGCAGAGAAGTCTTCTAAGAGAAGCTTTGAATGGACCAATGAATTTCCAAGAGTTAAATTACACTCTGACAATCAAATGTGGCAATTGAAAATCCAACATTTATAGATGGTTTTCCCATTTAAACTTCCATTTAGTTCGAGGATTTTCCAGCCACATTTGATTCCCAGCCAGGGCCTTTCCGGGATCCAGCCAGCTGGGTTAAGTTGGACCTCCATGGAGATTACACTGGAACAAAAATTGCTATCCAAAGGTCATTGGCGCTGAAATTCTATGAAATTCTATGAATCAAGGGTACATTTACCCTCTGGTAAACTAACATAGCTATTGAAATAGTGGATTGTCCCATGAAAAAAATGGTGGTTTTCCATAGTTATGTGACAGTTTACCAGAGGGTAAAGGTGAGTTTTTAAATAAAACCCTACCCAGGAAGTCTCAAAATGAAATAGCATAAAATCGTGGATGAAATCATCACAAATGGATTTGTCTGAAAGGTAAGTTGCTCATTTCTTGTGTTGATGCTGTTGGCACTTGCTATAGAAGTCTTCTGAGCAATTGCAGACTGGTACCCATTTCAGCACCTGCATCAGAAATTAGACGACTACCATCGGCAACTTTTTGGATTGGCCACATGACACTGGCACTTTTGGAAAATAACATCAAACGAAGGTCCCTATTTTTGAAATCACAGGTTTCTTCCAGGCGGGCTGTTGTCCAATCCTGGCCGACATGAAACTTCCTGCACCATTTCGGTGACTACGAAAAATACTACCTTTGCTTAAAAGCAATTGATCACATTGAGGTTTCCTAAAATAGGGGTACCCCTAAATCATTAATGTTAATAGGATTTTCCATTATAAACCATCCATTTTGGGGTACCACCATTTTAGGAAACCTCCACATGGGCACCCCAAAACACCAAACCTATCCCGATTTCATTGTCTTAGGAGCAGGAAACACGAGGAAACCATGGGTGACCCAGGTCTGCAGCATGACTGGACATTGCAGTGAGCATGGCACCCCGCTGGGAATTTTCAAAAGAAAGGAGCTAAAGTAGATAAGTGGTTAATAGTGATTAATAGTGGTTAATAGTGGTTAATAGTGGTTAATAGTGGTTACTAGTGGTGATAATAGTGATCACTATTATTCACGATTAATCACTATTAATCACTATTAACCATGGCTGCGAACTAATGAAATCTCGCTGGTGGTATGAAATCAAGTGAAATTCATTGCTCTCTTTTGATAATCTTCCCAGCCACCAGCCAGCTAGGAGTCCTCAGACGAAGCGTGCCTACTTTGTCGCGGCCTCAGTGGTCAAAGGTACTCGTTTTTTGATGTTTTTTGCTCATCATCTAGACCTTGCTCCGTTTCCCCAAAATATGGATCAAACGAACACATACAGTGGGGACATTTTGCTCTGCATTTCCATAGACGTCGTTTTTTTGGTTTTCCCATGTTTTCACCAAAATTTGGTACTTTTCTAGAAACACATAGGTTTGTCCGGAAATTGGGTCTACTCTAAAATTATCCATGTACTTAGGGAAGATGATGATAATCCACTAGGTTTTAGGGCTACCTTATTTTTCAGACAAACAAAAAAAGGGGGATTCCTTTTTGTCATGGAGGTACCCCAATAGCTGGATGGTAATGGAAAATCATCTTAAAATAGATGATCTGGGGTACCGCTATGGAAGTCTCCAAATGGATACCCACTGGGGTCCTCCGGCCATGGCTGCCAATCGATGACCAGCACCAAAGGATTTGGGACGTTCACTTCGGGGCACGGAATACCTCGCAAGACAGGAGAGATGTCATCGATTACTATAGCATCAAAGCGGGCTGTAAGGTGCTGTGTACATATATATATATATAATGTATATATTATATATATATGCCTAAATGTGTAGAAGCAAATTGTCTGATTGGCCATTATGCACGCTGAGATAACTTATGATCAATAACATTTGAGGGTTGATTGCCAATGAATGCCCATGATACAACCCCAAGAACGACTCTATGGCTGGGACGGCTGGTTACCATCAACCAACCGCATTGAAAAAACACATTTGGTTCGATTGCGAAAACAAGCTGTATTTGATCCAACTAGCTTATATATTGTATAAATATTGAGATATATCCAAGTAACAAATCAATTATCGAACCCCACTTAATTTGGATTCTGAAAATAGTAAATAAATGACTATATATATATGTTATTTATAGAAAACCACGGGTTCCTTCAAAAAAAATACTAATACTATAGGGGATTCCCAATAGTAAGTATATCAAACAATTTGGGGGTTATGAAATTGGGTATACCCATACTTGGGATGATTGAACAAAAACAACCAACGGTTTACCATAGCTGACCTATACATGTTCCTACATCTGGATGGAACAAAACTATTTCAAACACATTGACACACCATGAAAAGAGCTCAGCGTTTGCCGAAAAAACATAAAAACACACTTAAAAACACGGTAGTTATATCAACATATCATCAGTAGATCATAGCATATGATCAATTTTTGCCATAGTAGTATAAAAACACAGTACAGTATATCATAGTATACTACATACTGCGTAGTATTATCAATTATTACAGTCTATCATAGTACCATATTAATCAAATGTGACACGTCACGAGTGCTCCCCCCAAAAGGGCAGGGCACTTGACGCGTTTCTCATTGGGTGTGATTCCGGCGGACAACTGCCCCGCAGCGTTGCCATACCTGGGCCCCGGCGAACGCTGCGGTGATTTTAACCCCTATATATATAGTAATATTAATATATATATATATAATAGGTTTTACTAGGAAACATGGTGATGTATAGTTGATTTATGTTTGCTAAGTATTGCTAAGTTGGTTTATAACTCCAATAACGGTTTGTGGTATATATACATATGCAGTATATACATATCAATAGTTAATGGGTTTTATAAACCAACTTACAACTTGGCGGCATCACCGTGGAAAGATTTTTGCTGATGAACAACTTATAGTTTTGTCAGAGAAAGAGGTGTTCCCGGCACAGGAACATGATGTTTTCTGGACAAGGGTTGTAATTTTTGCCCACGAATAGTTTTTGCCCAAGCACTCCGATATACACATATATCCTATGGATCCAGACACTTCTTCTCGAAGGTATAAAATACCCCCTAAACCATACCCCACTCATACTTCCTGTGAAAGTACTTGGATCCATAGGGATGTATATATATATATTCATATTATACATACATACATAGGATAGAGATGTATAGAGCATATATATATATACATCAATATATGCTGAATAAATTATAGTACCTACCCTCTGGAACACTTACATAAGGATGGAAAATCAACAATTTTACTATGTAGATCAACTGTAAATCACCATGTTCATGCATGTTCAATAGAAAATGGTTAAAGTTCCAGAGGGTAGTACGTCACTCCCTGGAAAAACTGACTACCTCCAGGTCCAGGCTCCTGGCATCTTTCTGAAGGCCTCCAAACGACGGACGGCATCAGGCACAAAAATCAGGGTTTCGAACAAGGTAACAAGGGACATGAATGGGATGTATGGATGGGATATTCTTGGATATTGATGGAATTCTTATGGGATATTGATGGCATACTCTGGGATATTGATGGGTTTTTCTGGGATTTCACGGGATATTAATGGAACATTAACGGGATATGAATGGGATATTCCGTCAGTGAATTAATCCTATGATTGTGAGCATATATATATATACATATATATACACATAATCATATATATATATACATACGTGTATATATATATGTAATTATATATATCTGCAAATATATACGTATATACATATATACATATTAATAGAGACCCAGCTGGAAGAGGTCCAGGAATCACTCCCGGTGCCATCGGTTCAGCCATAAAAGGAGGATGGATCAGTGAATGGAATGGTGTTCTTTCATGATTTCGAGACCTTCTCGACCTCTCAGTTGGAACTACTGAAACATTTCAGCAGTGTGACTGGTTGGTTGGTTGGTTCATAATGGTTCATAGGGATTTCCCCTCATGGATTATGATCTACGCCGTATATATTGGATAGCATAATCTCATATAACTATCAGCTAACCCACTGCTTCTTTGGGTCCACTGAAACTTGACCCAGTGACTCCCATCATCACAATCCATATCCACCTGTTCATGCTGCTCGCTGCTTCGCCAATCGAAGACACGGTTGAAAATAATCTTGGGAAGGCTTGGAAAAAGAGCTGAGAAAGTAGGGAAATGCCGGAAAGGATTGGAGTTTATTTTGGGGTCCTGATGTTCTTTTTCATTTTGCAGGGGTTTAACCAAGAACTTTTTGCTGGTTTTTCACAGTGGTGGTTCACCTCCGCCAAAAATCGAAAAAGTGATGTTAACGGCAGAAGTGCAAAGGTAAGGAACTTCATGTGCTACCTCAGTCTTGTGGGAAATTTGAGACGGACCCTTCATGATAGTCAACTCTCCTCCAGCTACCACAATGCTAGCTGCCCAGTTCTATACCACCTGTATCCCAAGGGGGTCTTGTCGCTTACAATGGCAAGCGACATGCCATTTCTATATATAGCATTATATAGCTACATTCAATGTTCTACTCAGTATACATCGATAATGCATACATAGAATCAAATTAATATAATATATATATAATGTCAACCCCGGATTAATAAACCATTGCTTATTAATTAGGGGGGAACTCCTCCAATAGTCATTTCATCCAATACTTTTTTATGGTACCCCCCCCAATTAGTCACATCCTAAGGGTTTATTAATCAAGGGTTGACACTATATATAAATGTGTATCACCGAATCACCACCGTGCTCCTAATCCCCTCTCCAAGCAGCCGAGTCCATGATACTCTGCTGGTTGGGCGCGCTGGTGTAGCATCTGGTGCCCCTGGGAACCCAGCACGATGGCAGCGTATTTAATCTGATATTTAAAGGATATGGATGGGATATTATATGGGATATTGATATTGATGAGATATTAATGGTACATTAATGCGATATTAGTGATTTTTCATGAAGTTAGACTGGTTGGTGGTTTGTTTGAAAAGAAATATATTGATCAACGGGCCTTAAACAAAAAAACACATTCTTTGGGAAGAAAACAACATCAAATCACCAAACTGTGTTTTCTGTGGAAAGCATCCTCTGATATCATCAGTTTCAAGACCTACGCTTCATTCATCTTGGCAACCCAACTGGAAAATCTAGGACTCCGGCGGCACACTCTGCAGAAGGTCCAAACAAGTCATCACCCAATCCATCAAAAAAGAACATGTACTGGTCGAAATCATCTAGCCATGAAAGTTGTAAATAATGTGAACGTGGTAAAACCAAGAATAAACAGCCCATGTTTTTAAACAATCTGACCATTTCTATGGATATATTTATAAACCATACCCCCAAAAAGAGGTTTTAAGTACTTGATGGTCAACTTCTGGTCTGTTATATATATAATATTATATAATATTGCTATACTCTAAACGATGTTTCCCCCGTGTTGCTTGACTCCGTAATATAAATATGTATATATATATCTCTGTGTCATGGTTTATTGCATACATACATCATCAAAATCATCAAATCTATTTGTGTTTCCAATATGCTCCTAGAACTTGAGTCATGTTTGATATACCAAGAACTAGCTACTTCCACTATGACTCAAGACATATGTCCAGAACTATGAAGTCAACCAATAGCTTAAGTCATATTTAGACTTGTCGGTCATTGGTAAAATCTTGGTTGACTCAATCAAATTATATCCTATTGGTTGACATTGGTTGACTCAATCAAATTATATAGTTGCGTTCCCCACTCAAAAGTCAGTTGAAATCGTTTGGAGACCCCTCCAAAACCTCGCCTCGGCAAGTCAGGTCGCATTTTTTTTGGGCTCCTGGAAAGCGAGGTGGGAACGCAAAAATGGGATGTCTTGCTATACCAAAAACGGAATGAACATATCTCAAATATATTCAACTGTATATCGGATCGTACATCTATGATACTTGTATACATGTTCCGCGCAAACCCTTTCAATGTAAGTAAATATTCTACAATAGATGACCAAAAAATCATGAATCATAGATGGTCAAAGTTTTGTGAATTACAAGGTGCAGAGGGTATTTTGACTTTGTATGATCTACCCATACCATCCCATCACTGTCCAGTTCAGAAGGTAGGTTCTTTTCAGTCATTGTGGCAACCAGTTCTACTCCCAGTTCTTTTTAGGGCTACACTCCCATTTGTGACCGACTTAAGACTATTATATAAATTGTGTGTAGATAAAAATAAACTTCCGTGTGTATGTAATTTTTGGTGTAAAATATTCTCATACATATTGATGGGTGCTCATAGACATATGGGTGTGTCTGAAGATTGGGTATACGCATAGAATAAGGATTTAGATGGTAAAAAATATAATGATTACCCTCTAGTAAATTAACACAGACCGTGCCAAATAGGGGTTGGAAGCCTAGTTTCCACTAAACACCGGTTATTTTCAGGGTCGCCCTGTTAATTTACCAGAAGGCAACCATCACATTGTGGGGCACCATGGGTACCCTATGTTCAGGTCAGCCAACCCTTGACATCCCTGGTCCTCTTCTTTGGAGGCCACCCTTGATTGTGCCTGGATGAGAACCGTGTGACAAATCAAGATCCTTGATTGAACCCATAGAATTTGGTGATGTTGAGCCATAACCCGAGTCCTCCCAATCACAAATAGTCATCAAGATCATCACTTCTTTCAGTAGAAGCTCCCTTTTCCAACCTTCCCCAAAAGTGACGTAATCTAACACATGAACCACCGACAAGACATAAATCAGGCATGCCGTATGGGAATCCTTGCAACCCGCGTTAAAATCATGCGAAACCACAAGAGTTTTGCTTGTTGGTTTCCACATCATGGAACCACGGATTCATGCTGATTTCAACCCTTTTGAGAATATGCTCTAGTCACTTTGCGGTTCAGCATGTTTTTTTTCTTTAGAGTTGACATGTTGAAGAACATTGATCAAAAAACATTAAACAATGATCATTGAAAAACACATATATATATATAAACATTCAGTAGTATTGAAAACTATTGAGCAGCTAGTTTAATATACGTATTATTATTCAATGTATAATTATTCAGTAATTATATATAAATTCAATCAATAAACATCTCATACTCTCTGAAACCAGCTGGTTTCAATCCACATCCTCCAGTCCTCCCAGGCGCTCCGCCTCAGCAAAACGCACTTCTTTGCCTCAGCCCGCTGGCATCCTTAAACAATGGGGAAATTATAGGGATTCAATGGATTTTTATGGGAATTTATAGGGATCTAATGGATTTTTATGAGACTTTATGGGGATTTATAGGGATATAATTGGGATATAATTGGGATGTAATTAATTCGTATATACATGTATATACTTGGGATTTGATCAACAAAAATGGTGGCATAATGGGATATAATATGATATAATATAGGAATTTCATGGGGTATAGTGGAACTTACCCGTAACTGTTGCCCTCTGGTATCCTCAAACATGGCTTGCTGGGACAATTGCAGAACTAAATTGAGGTTGCGATGGGAAAATCATCGAACATCATCGAACTAAATCAGGGATTTACCTGCAGGCCATGTTTTTCATTACCACCGGGGTAAGTCACAAAAATGATCAAAAACTAGGCCTACCAGCAAAAAATGGAGATTCAATCCACAAACAGAAGGTTCCAGGCAGTAAATATGGCAGCAAATACGGTCAAGACTGCGCTGTGTCTCCGGTAACTGAGATTTGTCCCCTCCGAGTCTTGGGTCCCCGGCCATCCGCCGGCCAGGGATTCTGAAGTGCAGCCTGGCAATGGCTTCATATCATGTTATATCTTGATTGTTCATCAATTTTCATCATGGGTTTCATGTGGTTTCATGATACCGTGAATCAAACATGTCTTGCTGGATAATCCCAACCCATTTAGTTCGAGGATTTCGCAAATGTCCAGAAGCATGAAATCATGGTTGAAGACACCGGAGCAAATCTCACGATGTAAACACTTAGTGCAGTTCTGCTCATCTTTATCTTGAAAGGTATGGTACTGGTATGGAGGGTCGCACAATTGTCACCTGTGGAAAAAATGTCCTTCTACATCGAGATAATTCACCTCCACCCCGGGAGAACATCGAACTCTCGGGTAAATGACGACCATTACTCTCGTTTCTAGCATAGCTGATCATGGCGAGAACGGGCACTGTTTTAGCTGATGGTTGCTGGCAATAAGCCACTATCATGGCATTTGGAAATTTAGAATTTTCATTCATATCATATTCGTATCATATTCATAGCATGTGGATTCATATGGTTTCGTGATCATTGATCCCCATCCCTATGCCCCCCGCTATCCTATTTGATGCTTTCATCCGGAAATCTTTGGGAGTCATCCCATCCGCCTTTCGTTCCGCAGCCACGCGATGTTTGGTGAAAAGACCCCGGGTCAAGTCAGGGCCTTGTTCGTTGCGATGCCCCGCCAGGGTGGATGACTGGGAGATGAGTTGGGATGCCAGTGGGATGAGGTCCAATGGATCATTGGGAGAATTGATGATCATTGGGAATCAATGGCCATTTCAGGAACCTAAATTGGAGGTACCTACCATCTATAAGGCCTATTTTTCAGGCCTATGTAAGGGAATGTCCCCACAAAATATAGCCCAAAATATGGTACAGCACCTCCATTTTAGGATCCTGAAATTCCCATCGAGATTAGCTATGATTAGTTAGGATTGATTGGGTACCAAAAATATCCCAAAAATCACAAAATGGCAACATTTGAAGCAAGACACTTGCTGTATCGGTGAAGAAAGTTTCTTATCCCTCTTGGTTTGAAAGATCAAACATAGTTCGCAACAAACATGTCTTGGCGCTGCATAGTGGGCGAAGCAGATTAGAGCGAACATCTGGGGCAATTGAGCCTGCAAACCAGGGTGGAGTCAGCAGAGGTCGTTTCAACCGTGGAGTCGTGGAGGACAGAACATGGCAACACTATTCGAAAGTTTCAAGCAGCATTTCAATTGGGAATGCCTTCTGGTAGTGGAAAATCCGTCATTGAGTTCTATGTGATGTTCCCAGTCATGTGGCAAACCTGCTGTAGACCATCCCCAAGTCACCATGTCACCATGGGTCGTATAATTTTTCACCATCCCCAAATGGTAGGTTCAATGGCAGGTTGCCAACATGATCATCATTTCCCCCAAAAAAAAACGTGTACTAAACGGTACTAATCAGGTTTTTCCATGATTTTCCCATAGGATGTTCCAATTCAAATGCCAATTTCTATGGGATTTTCCAGCCATCTTTGACACTTCTCCATACTGCTCGGCTTCTCCCCCACCTGCACCACCGTAGAAAATGCCCGGCAGTCGCACCTGAAATGGCCATCAACTATAGCTCTCCAAAGTGGGGCTACCCCCAAATCATCATTAGACCATTTTATAGTAAACCTATGGTGACGACAGGGGATCCTCCATTTTCAGAAACCCCCATCATGTATCCATATGTTTGCTATGATGATTTTTGATGATGATCGCTCAAAGGATGGTTTTGTTGATGTTGTTTTACTGGTCACCCTTCAAGCTATATATAGCGGTGAACATGGTTTCGATACAGGATACATCAAACTGCCTTCCAAGCGTCATACTTCCAGTGATTCTTGCGGCAATTCGGGGTGTATTTTTTCAAGAATGCACAAACCGCATGTGGTGAAACGTGAAGCACAAATCGTTGCATCTGCTGAACCATCTATTGAACTTGACCAACTCAACGGGTCAGTTGGGATCACCCTTCAATTCTCGCGACAAGCGATAATTCTCAAATCAGAAATACAGCCATCTATAGTCTATAGGAGATCTACACTATGTTCACCATACTATAGCATACTATAGCTTAATATTTACGGATATTTAGTATAGCCCAATTCCTCTGGACCATCATTAGATATTTCTAGTGGCTCAGGGCTCATGCCTGGTGCGCGACCCATGGCTGCTGCATCCCAGAGGCGCCTGGCGAGTGGTTTCAAGCCCACTGTCTAAATATGAATAAATATGAGTCAATGGGAATCTTTCTATTATAACAGACAATTTGCTAGAGTAACAAATAGTTAATTATAATAGTCATTGGAATGAATAATAGACAATATGAAACATCATCCTAAATAGGCTTGAAAAAAAAACAAAATATTTGAAAGTGATAAGGGTCTCTATCATGGTCTAAGTGAAAAACAAACATGTTGAAGACCTCTGGTAATACCGGTAATCTAACCTGGAAATGTCCCGGGAATTTCACTCCTTGGGAACTGGTATGATCTGGTTACAAATAAGGTAACCTGCTTCTACACTCATATGTAATCCTATATATATAGAGATTTAAGAATATACATATATATATATACAAATAGGATTCCTATTTGTATAATTTTGTACAACTATATATATATAGAATATATATATATACAACTGGTATGTAACCCCATTTGGGATTTGTATTAATGTACCATTGATACTTACACTTTTCGGGTTACAATCCACTGACCAATCCTCGGATCTCAACGTGAGGCTACCTGGTTCAGGCACCTTTGCCATTTGGTTTTCTACAACAAAAAGGGGTGTCGGGGTGTCCCATAAAATTGCGCCATGTCTACGTTTGTATCGTGTTTTTGGGGAAAATGATGAGAATTGAATAATCTTGAATATATATATATATATACAAATATGTGTAATCGATATTTCTCTTAGATGATATTCCATGCGATTTAGGATATTTAGGGGGAGTTTCTCATAATCTTCAGACAAACCCATCTTTAAAAAAGGCCGAAGCATCTCGGGACAGCAGCGATTCGACCCCTTCGTCATTGATGGGGAAATCACCATCCATTCACCAGCTATAACTTCGGGTACCATATGATCCATATATATATATATCCATATGAAAACCCAAAACTTTGACTCATAACTTCCATAACCATATGAACACGTAGTAAGACTATATAAGTTGTTGCTCATGAACTCAAATGTTACTAAATTATCACAATTTTCAGAGGAAACATCAGACATCACGTGGGGATGCTGCCATCTTGCTGGGGTCATGGCAAAACCTATATAGTCAATAGTCAATGAGGGACTCCTACAGTTTGGGTTTAAGAGTGCTAAACAAGATTGTAATTATACAATATTCTACATGTGGTGTGGAGTGTAGGAGTTTTGTGCCTCTGCTGAAATCGGCGGATCTTGCTATTTCGGGGCGGAGCAATGACACCTTTATGGATCGAAACCGACTGTGAGTCGTTGCAACTTTCAACCCTCGCATTGCGAGTCACTAGATTGGGGGGTGATCATCCCCTAAACCACAATAAACCACAATAAACCGCAACAAACCACCAGCCTCATGGATTTCGCATCTCATTCAATGAACATGATCCCGGTGGCTCTCAGTGATTTGTCATCAGTGTCCCCTGTCCGGTCCACCTTGACCCTCCATCGCTGAAAAAAGTGCTGCGAGCCGTGGGGAAGTTGGCACCGTTTTCATCAGTGTTTTGTTGATCTGTGATGATTGGTGAAGTGCTTGATGATTGTGATGAATTATCAATCTTTTAGATTGTTTTGATCACGGTTTTGATCCATGATTGTTGATGATTGATAAAGTGGTTGCTGCTTGAGCTGCCTTTGACTGCAGAAATTACGGTCATTGCGGGAGAGTGGAGTGAAAAGGGGAGGGGGTGGGTCGGTACATAAACACCTGTGTTATTTTTTTGCGTATTCCATTGCACTGAACGCCCTTATGTTGTCGCTATTGAAGAACCGGGCCCGTTTAGCAACCTGGACTACTTGGGCAAGATGAAGTTGGCTTCTCTTGAGTGATATCACTCGTATCATCCATCGGTGTCAAGTTCTGTAGCGGTTTTGATAGCAAAAGTTATGTTGCTGCAAAATATCCCTAGCTCCATAGCTCCAATCTCCGTGACCTGTGCGGGTTTTTTCAGTGTCACTAAAAATGTCAAGGCCGAGCTTCTGAAAGGGTGGCAATTGGCAACAAACTTCCCTATTCAGAAGTCCTTTTCTAGTTGGTTCCAACAAACATGAGATCTGTTGAGGTGTGAACTGAAGCCTATGAGCTTCACCAAGATGAACAAAATCTTTACTCGGAGTGCCAGTAGCCATGTACCAAAGGTGCGGCAATGCCCACGTGTTTTGATATCGCCAAAATCGGCATACAGAAAAACGCTTAACTTCATTTTTTTGAAACACATCGAAAGCTGATCGCTGAGAAACACAATCAACATCTGCAGGATCTGGCAAGTTAACTGGCCAATCAACATCTGCAGATCATTTGAACACAGCGATCAATAAATCCGCGCAGCAAATCTCGGGTTTTCCGGAGATGTCTCAAGGGATCCTCACCGAGTTGGATTCGGTGATGGCAAATCCCCACTACGGATGCCTAGTTGGATTTCCGTTGCCGTATATATATTTTGGGTAGAAACAATAACCTTCCACTCAATGAGACTTCTTTGTTTTACAAACTACGACTGGTCGGTGTCTTGAGGAAGGATCTCACATTTGGACTAAAGGCGGCATTTTCATGGAACCCAAATCTTGTCGACAAACATCCTCATGTTCAATATTTTGCAAATACAGCCTTTATCTTTATCTGTAACAGAAAAGCTCCTCAACATGTAAGAACATGAACACATGTTTTTTCCTGTACAACTATGTTCAGCTCCTCTATGGTTGGGTTTTCTCGGCTGCCAACTGAGTCTGATTTCCAAGCGCTTGGCATCGATGGACTTCCCGACTCACAAGGGACCAACTAAGGCTGGAGTTGTAGAAAACATGGTGAAAAAAACAAAAAATATCGGGGTTTCCAGGAGATGTTGCCAGGAAGCAATTGTGTATAGATAATGATAAATAAATAAATAGATAAATATTAACTATATTATATATTATATTATATATATATATATATTATATTTATCATCTCTCAGTAAATTTGATGATTTTGATGGCAATTTGATGGCTTTTTTGTGAGCTCCAGATCGCTCCCCGTTTAGTGAAATATCATGGACCGAATGGAGTTCATTGGGATCAATAAATCCTCCATCTTTGAGGATTTGTGGTTTGTGGTTTGTGGTTACCCAGTTTTTGCTAAATGGGGATGGGTCAAAACCCTGGTACCTAGTGAACCCCAAAATAGCTGGTAAATGGATGTTCATCCCACTAAAAATGTATCTATAGGTATTGACCCATACCTAAATCAGAACACTGTGTCTGGATGATTACGACGATGATCTGAAATTACTACACTATACGAAGTTCAAACCATGTTTTGTTTGTCTAATTTTGCTGGTTTTCCAATATCAAAGCAGGTCCTTCGAGGTTGCTTGAGAACTATCCAG
>Ga0126342_10004600_pt1 | contig 23659 bp, 18 predicted proteins | sample Cyp1metagenome_FD_92528 | JGI IMG/M metagenome (GOLD analysis project Ga0126342, IMG submission 92528) | Coral microbial communities from Lord Howe Island, Old Settlement Bay, Australia - Cyphastrea 1 metagenome | ecosystem: Host-associated > Invertebrates > Cnidaria > Coral ...
TATATATTATATATTATATATTATATATTAATTATTTTTATATTATTATATTATAATATATTTTATTACATTATATTATATTATATTGTATTAAATTATATTATATTGTATTATATTTATATATATATATTATATTATATTATATTAAATTATATTATATTATATTATATATAATATTATATATTACTATATAATACTATTTAGTATAATATAATATTATATTATATTTTATTCTTTAATATTTTATATTATCATATAATATGATATTATATTTTATTTTATTTTATTATATTATTATATTATATGTGTAATTATACATTCACGAGCAACACCGGGGATGAATCATGGTTGACAAACCAGGGATGACCACGAAAGTCACGGGGAAGTCACCGAAAAATCAGGCAAGAATTGGTTGGGTGCACCCAACCAAAAGGAGGGTGCAACCTGCAACCAAAGAGTTTGGGATTTCACCGCGGCAGATGGGGATATCACTGGTTTGTGTTGGTCACAGTATGCCAAAAATGGAATATCTATGGGAATATCTATTTTATACCACCAACTAGCAACTATTATTATTATATGATATTATATGATGGTTTCCCCATAAAAATGGTGATTTTCCATCCTTTTATGTAAACGTTTATAGATAATCTGAGTATAGATAATTATAGATCAGAATCATTACTAACCATTTATCAACTATTTGGAGCTTTCCGTTTTGTCTACTGGGGGTACCCCCAGTCATCATCCAGTGGTCATGGATGACCATTTGACTTAGTATTGAAACAAACATGGTGACGACTGGGGATCCCCCGTGACTTCAGATCCATTCGGGAATGCTGTCAAATTGAAACCATGGGTGATGACCTGGATGTTTTGAACGCTATGATGTACCATTGAAAAATGGTGATTTTTAATGGGATTTCATTGTGATATCGTGCAATATCATGGGGCAAATATAGATCTATACCCTTTGGTGATTTGTTACAGTTTGCGAACTTTTTCAGATCACCATTTTTTTCGATTCGGTAAATCATCGAACGAAAGCTGGGCCATTCAAAAACCATAGCAAACTGACAATACGTGCCCGACCCCAGTTACATGCCTTGACCGGGGAAGTTTGGGCATCGTCTCCCAATACCCATGGAGGAAAAAAGGATTCACATGGTAAAAAAAACTCAAGTTTTTTTGGTAGCCAAAATAAACAGCGATGGTGTTTTGATCATGTAGCAAACCCATGGCATACACCATCCAGTCTTTGTCAACCATTCACGGGCGCATAAGGGTGTTGGAAAGGGTAACATGCCATAGAAAACGGGGTTATAACTAGGATGGAATGCCTTTTTTTTGTCGGTTAAATGTGGATACAACTAACCCCAGCAAGAGTTTTTCTATATGGTTCCAATGCCAATTAAGTTGGGTTCTAGCCACCTGGAACAGGGCTTTACATTTGCTAACAGTTCGATGTGGGAAACCCACGCCGGAGGAAACAGAGACGACAGAGACCGAGAGCACTTTGGAGGCGGGATACATAGCCCAGACAAAAACCTGGTGGCACTCTGATCAATGGCCATGACTCAGGAACCGATTGATTGGAGGTACCTACCATATATAAGGCCTATATAAGGCCTATGTAAGGGAATATCCCTGAAATTCCCATTGATCTGATGATGAACTCCCCTTGGAGAAGAACGCCATGATGTTAGTAAAGCAATGTCATAAACCACCCATATGATATGTTGATGGTTGGAATCCCACACATGAACATGGTAAATTTGGGGATGGTGGATCCTATTGCTTTACTAACATTATGTCCAAACTCTTCAGCTCAAAGGGGGGTTTTCAAGCAAGAATCTCTTCAAATTGCTTTTTGCAGACCTTTTCAAAAAGTGTTGTATTCCTTAAATAAAGTGTGGCCTCACTTTACGCATGTTCTTTCAAAAATTGCAGCACTTCTTTGAAAGGAGTGGTCTTCAGTACTCTTGAAGACATCTTCCATTCCTGTGCAGTTCTCATTTGAAAAAAGGTGACCATTCCAGTGCAAGATGATGGCACCAAACGGTTCCCTATCCGAGTCCTGCATATCTTTAAAAGGAATGCAGCGCGCGCAACTTCTTTTAAACTGGAAAAATGGCCTTTCCATTGCAAGACTACAGCATCATTTCAAGTTCAATTTTTTGTGTTTGCAGGACTTGTTTCAAAATGGGTTGATTTTCCCAGATCCTTTTTGGAGCAATGAAACATTGAGTTGGATGACTTATGATTAGATATGCCGTATAATGATCTCAATGTGATGTCACTGGAATGATTGCTTTCGGGGAATCATCCCCAAATGGCTGCTAGTTTGAGCTATTTTCAGGTTCGCAAATCATTATAATTCAGCCAGATTGATTCAAAATAGAACCTTGTATACATGCAGTACTTGCTGCAGTACTCCTTTTGAAAGAGTATGGAGTTCGTTTAAGAATGTGTGGTACATGTCATGGATTGAAACAAAGTAGTTCCCTTCAAAAAGCAGGTGTCCTTCAAAAAGATAATAAAGAAAGGGCTGAATTTCTTCAAAAGGAATACCGCATCTTTCAACAGAAGGAATGTGTTAAAGCAAGATTGCAGTTTGTAAGCAACATTTCTAGAGGAAAACTTGCCTTCTTTCAAGGATTCCTATATGTGTGTATTGAATATTGAATAATAGGCTTTGTGACAGGAATTCGGATCAGGAATATAGGCGTTTACAGGAGTAATGCTGGATATTTTGAAAGGAAGATTGCACTTCTTCAAACGAAACATAGGATTCTTTTGAGGACTTCTAACTTTGCAGGTTTTTTTTGGCTGTTTCTGAACAGAAACATTGTATTGTCTTACACGGAGACCGCAAGTTATGATTGACCTATGTCTTTTCAGACTGAAATGCGCTATATTCTGCATCTTTTTGTCCGGACTTGGTCCAATTAATCCCTCATAACGCATCCATGAACCCTAGGTTTTTCACCTAAGTAATTTTTTCATCAACTTTCCATCAACCATAAACCTTCCGCAAACCATCCATAAACCCTAGAGTTCATCAACGCGCAAAAGCCACATCTTTGGTCGTCGTCAAAAGGACCTTCATCATCTCCGCGTGCGGCTGGAAGAACTGACCTCGGAGAGCCACACGCGGCAGCAGGCGTTGGTGGCAGATATGGCCCGTTTCAAAAATGCCAGTGATGTTTGTACTGAAATAAGCCCATCTATTTATGGATTTTACCCTCTGGTAATGGCTAACATAGCTATTGAAAATGGCTATTAATAGTTGATTTTCCCATTAAAAATTGTGATTTTCCATAGCTACGTTAAATTACCAGAGGGTATGGTTTATGTATAATTTGATAGATTCATAACCAGTTATTTCACTAATAGCCATGGCCATAACTATGGTGATTTGGCTGGTGATCAAGAATGGTTAATGATGGCTAATAGTGGCTAATAGATGCTAAACATGTGATTCATGATGGTGAAATAACATGCTTATGTTTGTCAGTGAAATAACCATGGAAAAACTAGTTTATGAAATGTTTGTGATAACCCCATAGAAGAATAACTGGTAAAGGGCCAAAAGTGTGGGGGGTACTCCAATAGTTGGATGGTTGATTTCATGGAAAATCCTATCTATAAATGAATGACGGTCATGGGAGGTTGTTTCCCATCACTTGTTGGAAACCTTCAAAAATGGAAATTTGCGAAGTGGAAAATGATGACATAGATGGATGATATTGTAAAACCATGATGATATTGGAACATGGATAATGATGCTAGAGAAATATTGCATTTACCCAGATGATAATAACAAATAATCATAGGAACATACATAATCTCTGGCAAATAGGAACATCACCATTAATATATGATAACGATGATGATTGTTTGGATTTGTTTGGCAAGAAAAAGCAATTCTGTAAAGCCAAGTTCTACACCTCGATTTCTTGGTATATACCCTCCGATTATTTAACAGTTGCTATTAACAATGGTGCCCCCTCAGTTATAAGTTGGTTTATAAACCCCATTAATATCCGTTAACTATACGTAGTTATATCTACCATAAACCATAATTAAACCACCTATAAAGCAACTTAACTACCTTGGGGGCCCCATCCTGTAGTAAGAATTGCCCATTTATAGATGATAAACATGAGGATTTACCGAGCTGAAGAATGTATGTTTTTGCCCCCATTCTTCCAGGGAAAAAGTAGTTCTTGGATCATGGTCATCCACAAAAAATTGGATAATGCCCGCACCATCAACAGGGGTTTTTAACACGGTTCACATAAAGAATCAGACTCCGTAAGAAACCCCCCAAACAAAGAAAAAGGCTGAAAACAAGGGATGCGCATCAAAGTAACTCATTCAAAACCATTAACAACAATTTTAAGCACCATTTAAATCCATCAAAATCCATATTTTCACCAGAAAAACATATCATGAAAACATGTTTTTCCGCACCCTGAAAGTCACCACTCAAAAACCCGTTTTCACCAGCGGATCTCAAAACTGGTTCTTGGTGATCCAATGATTCTCCCATGTTGAGTCTACCCGGCCTGGTAAACCAACAGTTTGCTATTGAACATTGCCATTTATGGTTGATTTACCTAGTAAAAGTGGTGATTGTCCATAGTTATTAGCATTGATTGTTCCAAATGCCTGGTTTCAAGATGTTGAAAAAGGTGCAAAACTAGCTGGAAAATGAACAAGTGCCATTTTTCCCTTTCGCTGATTTCCACGAAGAATGCAGATGTTTGATTGGAAACAACTACAGGACCGGTGGATGGTTGCGAAATCCTGCACCAGTTGATAGGTGGTAAACATCCCACTATTTATATCTATTTATAGGGTTTCCATCGTTTTGATGCTGCAGGATTTCGCAACCATTCGCAGCATTTCATGGGAAACTCCATGGTTTGCGTAGTTTGATTTCCCTTCAACCGATTCATCGAGATGTTTTTCAAAGCTTCGCCCACGAGGAGTCCTTCGAGTTACGCACTCGCTGGGCACAGGCGATGGGAAAAAGCCTATGGAGAAACCATGGGATCGGATGACTTGGAGGATCATCCGATACGAATTACCCTGTGGTAAATTAACAGTTTGACCCTGAACATCAGCAAGTTTGACAGTGGTTTCACTAATCTTCCAAAGCCTATCTGGCAGGGTCGAAGTGTTTCTTTTACTGGAGGGTAAGTGGTGAACAACAGCGAATAACCCTGGTTCTGGGAAAAGTGGTTGATTCGTGGCTTATTCCAGGAATGGGTTATAACTATGGTTGCCAACCACTTACAATTCGTGGGGTGATCTCCCCAAGGGCTGCACAAGGATATCATGGGGCTACAAAGCAATACTGATTGGAATTGAACCAAGAAATATCATGGATATGGTGATGGGTCAAAACCTATTATTCCTCTATTTGAGGGCATGAACATCTATTTAAGAATTAAAAAATCGGGTTCGGCAGGGCATTGAGGTTTTGACTCACAGCCATATCTCTGGATGCATGAGAATATCTCCGGATAAGTGTTTTTTGGGTGCTGACCTGCCGGCCCAAGCTTGACTGCATGGCTTTTCAAAATTTCCTGCACCTCTTATAACACACACATGTATGTGTATGGGGGCTTCCTGAAATGGGGGCAATTAAAACAAATCACAGATGTTATACATGTTACTTTCGGATGTTCCATGAACAAAACCCTCCATAAATTGGGGTATGTCAGCCAATGGTTTTAGGGCTAATGCAGTTTCGGCTTGCTGGACAACCCACAGCTTGGGCTGATAGATCATCCTGAGGTCGACTTCCCAAGAGATACGTTTTTTCCAAATGGTGATGTCAACTAGGTCAATCTTGGATGGGTAGTTGCTGACGCCGTGCCGGGTGGCCTGTGCGTTTTAGCTCATTTTTGCGTTTTGTGTATATATATGGGGTGGGTGGGGTGGGGTGGGGTGGGATGTTAACGTCCTGACGACTACGTCCTTGATACTACGTTGTCAACACATGTTCAACGAACTAGGAAGACGTTGATGATGCAACGTGACGCGACGTTGACAGCGCGGTGAGGTGGGGTGGGATATTAGCATCGTGACGACTACGTGCTTGATACTACGTTGTCAACACATGTTCCACCAACTTGAATATGGAAAATGACGCTGACGCTGCCGCCCACAGGCCACCCGGCACGGCGTGACCAGGGTAGTTAAATCCTTCAGTCTTTTGGTATCAATGAGATGAAAAAATCAAAGGCAGCCTTATACCAGTAGGCGGAAGCCTTATCACGTGAACTTGCAACGGAGGGTCTTTTCCAGGTTGTCCCCAGTTGAACAGCAGTTGATTGCCTTGAATATTACTGGGGGGTTTCAAACCAATGCAATCAAACACAAATGGGATGATGATATTCAGACGCAGTGTGACCATTGTAGCCAATATGACAGCCGATCGCATCGATTGCTGACGTGTGAGGCAGCAACTCACATTCGTGCAACGCATCCGGAAGCAGTCGAGGTTTTGGCCACTACCAAGGTTGACTGGCAGTATCTCCCTATTTCGACTTTTGGAGAAGATTATGTTATCTTCAAAAAAATTGGTCAACTCCCTGAAGCTACCCAAAGAACGTCTTGAACCTGTCATTTCTCAAATCATCATGTATACTTCACAGATGGTGGGTGTATTCATCCTACGATCCCTGAAGCTAGATTAGCATCATGGGCGGTCGTGAGAGATTATGCTGATTCTTATGAGCACGCGCTTGCCATGACTTCCATTGCTCTCCAGAACAAGAATCCTTGCCCCTTGTTACGCCCGCTTGACATGGGGTTGGTTGAGGGGCGCCAGACGATCTCACGTGGTGAGTTGTGTGCGGTCACAATGGCCTGTGAAATGCACTCCAAGACAGAACAATGTTGAAGTCCGACATCTTTTCCGATTCACAATATGTGGTCAATGCGATCCATTTTCTGGAAATCGGTGACCTTGTTCGCTGGGGTTACAAAATTGCCAATTTTGACTTAGTTCAGAGACTACAGACCGCGTGGAAGTCCGGAAAGTTCAGAATTCCTAAGGTTAAGAGTCGCTTGGGTTGGATGTCGCAGGAAACTTTGTCATCTTGCCGTAAGTCGATGGGGAATTACGTTGCTGACAGAATCGCAACACTCGCCTTGAAGCGTTGCCCAAGCTGGATGATCGGTTTAGCGAATGCAATGGCACAATGTTTTGATGCTGACAAGAAAAGTATCCATCGTGTCTCTTCCTATTTGGTGGACCTTAACAAGGAGCACAACCAATTTGACTCCAAATATAAAAAAACTTCAGGAGGTATCCCAGGATGCTCAAGTCGCGCGTAACCTGATGGCCCATGATGCAATGACCATCCTTCGGGGTTATAACTTCTTGGGGGGTAGGACTATTGCACTCGATGAGTTGGACTCTCCTGCGTTGCAAGGGTCCCTTCAAGGAGTCAACTTGGCGAGGTTCATCCTTAAATGGGCCGAGACATTAGTTTGGCCAGATGCTGAACATGTTTGGGGTGACGATTTGACGGGTCAAATGATTATGCGGTGGGGTGTCTCCTGGTTTGAACTCTACGTCAACTTTCTTATATGTACCGGACAATACTGCCCTGTGAGAGTATCAGGCTCAATTGACAAAGCTCAGTACGTTGATTATTCTTCAGATTTGGCGCGCGTCCTTCCGTCTGATAAGAGGAGCGCTATGACGCAGTGCACCACCTTCCAGGCCGCCTTTAGGTGCACGGAGTCCATACTGAAGAAAAAGTTGATCCCTGATGATATCCAGAAAGGTGGAAAGGCCATACACCGATTTGGGTTCACAGGTCAGATCGCTTCATTGGCAATCTGCCCTAAAATGTTGCGTCAGCCTGAGACCATCAATGCCGTTTATGAGTATATCAAACTTGCCCCTACTAAGAATAAGCTCCGTCAGTCTGTGGACAAGGTCAAGACATGTTGTGATATCACCTTGGATCCAGTTCCAGAGCCCCCGCCGGAGCAGAGATTCAAGAGTTACAAGATGATTTACAAAAGAAGGTGTCAGGGTTAATTCGTTGCTTCTTTTCTCGAATTCATTGTTGCTTAGGTTTGTATAGTTCATCTTTCTGTTCACCGATTGCTCCGCCAATACGGCCTGGGGTTTTCGTGTTCTGCGTGAGTTGCAGTCCGATTTGCGGTATCAATGGGATGATCTACTAGCCAGCTCAGAATTCAATTTTCTGCAGGGTATTTAAGATTGGCCATGTCAATTGGAAACATATGGAAAAATATGAAAAACGCTGACCGGTGATTCTAGGGCCAGACTCCGCAGATTTGGCACCAGAAATTGACCTGGCAGGCTGAAGAGGATGCTGACAGGTACATGATGCTTGGCTCATTTCTTCGGGAAGCTTCAAATTCCCGTAAAAAATTGGGGATGATCATCCATTTCCCAGCGATTTTGGGGAAGGGTACCAAGGTTTTGACGCCCAAATGATTTTTTGTCTGTTTCAGATCAACGAACTAGAAATGGCCGGTTTCGGAGTTTGGGGTGGTTTTCCGAAGATTTCGGGGAGAATCACTCTGGAATAGGTCCAGGAATCCCACTCCGCAAGTCCCAGTGGGATTCTGTGACTTTTTGGTGCTTTGAACGATCTTTTTGTTGCTTTTAATGACTTGCCCGATATCTGCAGGCTGAATCCAGCGAAATCTTTGTCTCGATCAGGTGTATGTGGATCCAAAACAGCTACCCGCACCCCGGCCGTACGGCAACAGACACATAGGGACCAAAGGGCACCATCGTCAAACTGAGGAAAATCCTGGAGCAGTTCTACGCTGCGGATGAATCCTTGCGCGTAGTGGGCTAATGACCAACTACCGCACCCAACAATACGCAGTATATAGTATATGATGTGTAAACACCGGCGTTTAGAAATGCCGGGACCCAGACCCAGAGAATGAGAACTTTGGGTTGGATCCAACTTGAATATTTTTTCGTGTATCATAATAAAGTTACAGAAGATCTTTGACTATGAAAACATGACACCATTACAAATTGTATGTATGTATGAACATATTCCATTATTAAATGCAATGTACATGTATAGATGATCACAATATATGACCTCAAAATATGACACCATTATTTTCCCATTCTGACATATTCCGGGACAGTCATTTATCCATAGAGATTTTTCAAAGAGATAGATGGCAACCACAATACCCATGATAATGTGATGATAATGTGATGATAATGTGATGATAATGTGATGATAATGTGATGATACTGTGATGATAATGTGATAGTTGTATACCTATGATAATTTTCCCATGGATTCAAGGTTTACCATTTTCCCATGATCATTTTCTCATTGTTTTGGTGGGCATCGGCGAAAAAAATGCCCCTGTGTGGGGCCCAAGTCTCGATGCTGCTGTGCATGTCCACTGCCGTAAAGAGCGTGGAAACAACGCGGAAAACGCGGTGGAAAAAAGCGGAGAAAACATCGGATCGTCCCAACCTTCCATGCATTCCCAGTTTTTTTTGGCTTCATACCCCATTTTGGTTGGTAGTTTTTGCATCATATCTGCTTCATTTCAAAGATAGATAGATAGATAGATAGATAGATATATATATATATATGAATGAATGTATTATACATTTTAGAGTTGATAGCTGATGCATTTCCGCAGATTTTTGCACATGTTCATAGGATTTAAACACAAGGTGTCCATTGTTTGGACCCCTTCGAACTTCCAAGGCGCTGATGGTCCAAACAATCCGCCCTCGCATGGTGGGGCTCACTCAGATGGGGATGCTGTGGCTGGAACCATCCCCAAAATCCATAGTTTTATGGCTGGAAACGGTAGGTTTATGGCATTGGGTTACCACATTTACTAAACCATCAAGTTTTCAGTTTTCCTGGCACAAAAAAAACATGTATCGAACATTGAATAGTAGCAAAGACAACTGCAAAAAAAAGGGGCCATACATCGTTTTCAATGAAGGTGCGACTGCTGGACATTCTTTTGGTTTGACCTGGAAAGATGTCGGCTGTGGGTCTGGAATTTCCATGTGAATTTCCCATCCAACAGGAATGGCAATTCCTCATTTCCAGATTACTCTCTCAAGTCATTTTTAACATTGCTATGGAAAAAAATGATTTGTCGTTTAGTTGTATAAGATATTAGAAGTGTTCAGAGCTATGCTATGTTGCCAGAGGGTACTTACTTGGTGAGCCTCGCTATTTCCAGCCATGTTTGTTATCCAGCCTCAAGATTCGCCACTATTCCATAGTTGAGTTCCAACCATGATTATATATTTACCAGCTATCCTCTCTGGTAATCTATTTAACATAGCTATGAACAATGGCCAATCTATGTATGATTTACCTATTAAACATTGTGATTTTCCATAGCTTTGTGAAAATTGCTAAAGTCTGATGAAGATACAAGTAGTAACTCCATCCCCCGATAGTAGCCATGTTCCACCATAATGGCTCACACCAAAATAAGCAAATCCGATGCACCAACCCAATTTCTCTCTCCTGCTTAGTATCTAGGAGAAGAGATCAGTGATCCATTTTTTCCCTTACTGAACCCCCTGGAAGATAATGAAGATGGAACCCGCAAAATGGCATAGAATTATCCCGGCACGAGACCCCAAACAGTGTTACAGAGAACATCAAAAAGAGATATGAGGAGATACCAGGGTAGATTCTGTAAGTTCCCTTTGTGAAGATCTCTGTAAAAGATTGTGTGCAAGATCTCGGTGACACAATCTCTGTAGAAGCTCCTGTGCAAGATCTTATATATATATAATTATATATATAATTATATATATATATATATATTTGTACATATATATTTATACATATATATATATATATATATATTGCGAGACTATGTGATTCAATACATGTCTTGCAGACTTGAAGCACATTCATTTGATGCATGTTTCACATGTCGATATCATAGGCCGCTTTGGCTTGAGAAAAGCTGTCGCATGGCAGCGGAGCCCCGTGTGAGGGGCAGGTGAGGTGTGACGCCATAGGCGCGGTGGAGATTGTGACCGAGTCCTTTCTCCAACTGGTGTTGCAAGTTCTCGCAATCAGCGCTGGTGATCTACGTGGAGAGTTCTTGCATTGCACTGGCAACTTTGACCTGAACACCGACCTCACTCTGCCTTACCTCATCATAGCGATCCAGGACTTTTGCATCAAGAAGACTTTGGGGTCTACTTGAACGTCGAGATCTTTGGTGACCTTTGAGACTGAGCTCAAGGATGGCAACTGGAGATGGGTCTATGCCTGGGCAAACGCCTCAGGAGACTCCTCATGGTTCTCCTTATGGATCTCCCCATGGACAAGCTCAACCAGCTGGACTACCTCAAGGCTTTCAAGCTGCTGCACAAGGTCCTCAAGGGACAGGGTCTACCGAGATGGTTGAATTGGCCCGCATGGTTGCAACAGCAGCTACAGCAGCTACAGCCGCAGCAGAAGCTGCACGAGCAGCGTCCCAAGCCTCTGCATCAACTGGTGATCGCAAGAAAGACCTCTACCGCCTGATCCCCAAGCCAGCCAACTTCGCTCCAGCTGACCGAGACCAAGAAGTCAGCCAGTGGCGTGATTGGTACTGGTCCTTCAAGCAGTACTTGCTGGTAGTGGATGGAAAATTCGAGGATGACTTAAAGTACGTTGAGAGGTCAGACATAGATGAGGCGGATTGGGATCTGTTGGATGCTGATGAGCAGCACCGTGGACGTTTCATGTACTCCCTGCTGAGCACTTTGCTACAAGGGAGGCTACTTAGCCTGGTGAGGAGCGTGGACAATAGCAATGGCCTTGAAGCTTTGAGACAGCTCCTGAGGAATTGTCAGCCTCATGCCAGGAACCGCACAATGGCGATGCTTCAGAGCTTGATGGCCTATCCATCTTTTTCAATGAAGAGCTCTATCATGGCCCAGGTTGTGCGCTTGGAAGAGAGCTTCAGTCAGTTCGAGAAGATGGGCGGCAAGATGACAGACGAGATGAAGGCGGCGGTTCTCCTCAAGTGCATCTCAGGACCTTTGAAAGTTCATCTGAACTTAGCCCTGAATGAGTCAGCAGACTATGCAAAGATTCGAGAGATGATCCAGTCCTACGACACTGCAACTACGAAGTGGTCTGATTCCACTACTTTGCTTCCACCTCAGCCCCTTGGTGACTCTACTGGTGTGGCGCCTATGGAGATCGACCGGGTGAAGGGTGGCAAGCAGAATGGTAAAGGCAAGCAGAAAGGAAAGGATGGCAGTAAAGGGAAGTCGAAAGGAGGCAAGGACCTGAAGGGCAAAGGCAAGAACCTTCAAGGGCAATGGACTTCATCGACTTCATCATGGACATCCCCATCAAAGAGCAGTGGCAAGGGCGATCAGAAGTCTTCAATAGACAAGGGCAAGGGCAAAACAAAGGGCAAAGATGCAGGTCTGTGCTACAACTGTGGTCGTCCAGGCCACCATGCCAAAGACTGCTGGCGTATCCGGCAGGTTGGAAGTCCAGAGGCTTCAGCGACAGTGCTGACCACTGCAACTGGACAGGAAAGTGTTGGACCATCTGCTTCACAAGCTCCAGCAGTGAAGCGAGTGACTATGAGTGCAGCTGGAGGATCCGTGGCATCTCCCGTGGTCTTCGATCTGAGGAGTTCTGGGTCTTCGTCCAGTTGGCAAGATGTGAGGATGGTGAAGTTTTACTACATCGATGAGGAGATGGATGAGATCCCATCGATTCGAAGCACGACCTACATGGAGGAGGAGCATGCCAAGGACTACAACTTCAACACTGAGGAGGTGAGCATCATCATTGACTCTGGTGCTGATGCTCCTGTGTTTCCATCTTCGATGATTCATTGTGGACGAGATCACAGTGGTCAAGAAGTTGCTCTACAAGATGCACAAGGGCGACAAATCCCAGTTTTGGGGCAGAAGGCTGTGTCTGTACTTCTGCAGGATGCCAGTGGAACTGAGATTGAGCTCCAGGACAACGTCGTTTTCTCGAGCGAGATCAGCCAGCCGATACTGAGCTATGGCCGGCTTATGAATGCTGGGTGGAGCATCTGTGCAGAACATCGATGCCTGAAGAACGGCAACTACGAGATCCCTCTTGAGTTCCAGAACAACAGCCTGGTGGTGAAAGGCCATGTACGGTCTGTCGATGTGGTGCCATGCTCAATTCGAGCGCTGAAGGCAGAGCTATCTGCTGGTCTTCAAGGGTACGTGGAAAACACCTTTGGTTGGAGCAAGGAAGGCAACAGGTGGATTGGAGTTCACTTAGCCAACCAGTACCAGAACCCCTTGTTTGTGCCCAACATCGACTATACCACTGACTGGTGCAGGACAACCCTCATCAAGAAAGGCCAATCATGGCTTATGGTGGAGTTTTGCGAACGAGTTTCAGAAATGCTGGACTCCGAGCTCTACATAGAGGAGACAGCTGGGCGCACCAACGTGGTGACCTTTCTGACTGATGGCTTTGAGGACGTGGAGGCAATGGGTTTTGAAGTGGCAGGTGGACTTGCAAGAGAAGAATGGGAAGCTCTTGAACAAGAGCTACAACCTCTCCTGGACATCCCAGAAGATCGTGAGCTTGAGCAACGAGAAGTTGAAGATGCAGAGCAGCAAGAACTACGTGCTCATGCTGGAGATGTTCATGCTGGAGGAGATCTACAGCCTGGTGATGATGGACAAGTTCAAGATCTACCACTTCAACCTGCCATTCCACAAGAGGGCCACATCGTGATTGGAGAGGTGATCCCAGCTCAGATTGAGGTGAACGGTCAAGTTTTGACTGCTGGAAGCACCTTGGCAACTCTTCGAGCTGCGTGCACTTTCTACAAAGTGAGCAGGTCTGGCAGCAAGATGAAGTGCTACCATCGACTATGTCAACATCAGAAGGAGCTTGAGCTACTGATGGCGCAGTCTGCAATTGCGCAAGCTGAAGGTGTGGCTGAGCGGCATCCAAACGCTCAACGCTTGGTGAAGCCTCCAGAAGCTCATGAGCAAGAACTTCATGCCCTCACCCACACACCTTATGCTCCTTGGTGTTCTTCCTGCTTGAAACACCGTGCTCGTCCTGATCAACACAAAAGGACGGGAGAAGCACACGACACTCCAATTCCGGTGATCTCCATGGACTTTGCCATCACCAAGAAGAAGGAGGGATTGGACCCACATCCCGAAGGAGAAGTAGATGACAAAGGAGCTCTATGGCTTGTTCTCACTGACAGCCATACTGGCTACTTGGGTGTGGTGCCAATCCAGTCAAAAGGCTAGCTCAACTACATGACCCATGAGGTTCTCAGCTTTGTGCAGGGCCTTGGCTATGCAGAAGTTGGCTTCTATGGTGACAACGAGCCAACCATTCGCCAGATCCTCAAGACGATCATCACTTCGAGGCATGCTCTTGGTCTGAAAACGAGGATCTACACCACGAAGGTGAAGGACTCTGCTGGGAATGCCCTGGTTGAGAACAGCATCCAGAGGATTCGTCAACTGGCATGCACGCTCATGGAGGATGTTTGTGAATGCACTGGATTGGTGTTTCCTTGCGAGCATGCTTTGTGGAGTTGGGCTGGGAGACACGCTGCATGGTGTCTGAACAGATTCCAGGTGGGCAAATCTATGACTTCTTATGAAGTTACCCATGGCAAGCGCTACAATGGGAAGACAGCTTGCTTCGCTGAGCCAGTCTACGCCTATTGCAAGGGCCGTGGAAAGGCAGATGCAAAATGGCGTGTTGGCCTGATGCTTGGGAAAACGGAAGCCCAGGATGCCTGGATCATAGGTGATGGTGTTGACGTGATGCTGAGCCGCAGCATCAGGAGGGTGGACCAGCCGTGGAGCCGCTTTTTGGCCTACTACTCTGGTCTCCAAACCCACAGCTTTGTCTACCAGACCAACTTTGGTGGAAGGATTGTTCCAACGAAAAGGAAGATCACGCCACAGAAGCAAGAAGGGCGACTTCTACCAAAGATGAGTGAAGTGGAAAGAAGGTTTGCTGATGAGGAGGCGAATGCTGTGCTGGCCTACGCAAGATCACGTGAAGGACGATTGGAGGCTCAGAGAGAGGTGAAAGAAGCTCTTGCTGAACTACCAGATCAACCACCTCCTGGAGTTGCAGTTCAAGTTGAAGAACCACCACAACTTCCAGCTCAAGTTCAAGGAGATTCACAAATGTCTTCAACTCCGGGGCAACCATCCAATGCAGCACTACTTGCACAACCTTCCTCTCCCAGAATGTCTTCTACGAGATCTCCAGAGTTTGGCACTGAGAGCCTTGGGCAGGAGGAGTCAAGTGCAAAGAGAACCAGACACGAAGAAAACGTGCTGAGGAGGATTGCCATGATCGAAAGGAGACTGGTGGAAGTGACCGTGGGTGAAGAGAAGTTCTATCATCTGGACAAGATCATCGACCAGGAGTACCTCAACGCCGTGGAGACTGACGAGGGCGATGAGAAGACTTTACTTCAGGTGAATAACATGGAGAAGCTCTGGTCTGATGACCCACTGACTCGAGCACCACCAGATCCTGATCCTGGAGTTGATCATCTGGCAGCTGAAGTTGAACTTCAAAGACTACAAGATATGGGCGTCATCGAACCTCTTGGTGAAGAAGATGGTGGACTGAGTCTTTTGACTACCAGAATGGTCTACGACTGGAGGATCAAAGATTGGATGAATCCAATCACCAAGGAGGTCAAAAGGCGATGGATGAGACGTGGACGTCTTGTGGCAAGAGAGTATGCAAATCAACGCCGTGATGACGTTCACTCCCCAGCTTCAGGTGGACAAGTTCTACGGCTTCTTCCATCGATCTATCTGATGATGCTTGGTGTTGATGGAGTACCTCGAGAAGAACTACAAATTGGAGCTTTGGATGTGAAAGATGCCTTTCTTATGGCAAGTCAGGAGGAGCCAGTGCAGATCACAACAACGAATGGCAAGTTCAAGGTCAAGAAGAACCTTCCAGGCCAGCGACTAGCTGCCAAAGCCTGGTATGACTACCTGGTTTCCTTCCTGAAGAAAAGAGGAGTTGAATTTTCCAAGGAGAATCCATGCGTGGGAAAAAGGGCAGGACGACTTTTCCTTCTGCTGCATGTCGACGACATGATGATTTGCGGCTGCAAGGATGAAGTTCAGAAGCTCATTGCAGAGCTCAAGACAGAGTTCGTCATTGCCTACAAGCTGGCGCAATTCCCTGGTGATGAGTTTGAGTTCCTCAAGAGGACCTACAGACTATGTGATGATGGCATGGACATCATGCCTGGCCGCTACGGTGAGACGATGGTCAAGCTCTTTGAAGAGAGATTTGGTGCTGTGAAGTGCCAGCAGGTGCCTTGTGGAGATGAAGCTCAAGAGATTTCGAGCACAGTTCTTCTTCCAGAAGATGAGGCATCGCTGTATCGCTCTTTGGTGGGCAGTGGAATCTACTTGTCACAGGAGCGCATAGAGCTTGGCTATGTCATCAAGCAGCTTGCTGGTGGAATGTCAAGCCCAACATGCGGCCATCTACAAGTGATGAAACGTTTGATTGGGTACCTCAAAGCAACGTTGGGGAACTACAACCATTTGGACCTTCCAACCTATGGCAAGGGCATCCATCACCAGTATGACTCGAAGTGGGTCTTGGAATCGTTCACTGACAGTGACTGGTCGGGTGACAGAACTTCAAGGACAAGTACCAGCAGCTGTGTGCACTGCCTGAATGGCATCATCATCTTCCACAGCAGCCGTGGCCAGAAAGTTGTCAGTTTGTCCAGTGCAGAGGCAGAGCTTCATGGACTTGTCAGTGGAGCTACAGATGGCATAGCTCTTCGCATTTGCTTGGAGTTTTTGATGGACGTGAAGGTGTTCCACATCTGCCTGATGGACAATTCGGCAACGCGCCAGATTGCCAACAAGAGAGGTAGCGGGCGACTTCGTCATGTGTCTGGGAAGCTTCTTTGGGTGCAAGATCAAACAAGCTCAAAGACTATGGAGGTGAAGCAAATCAGCACTTTGCTCAACATTGGAGATATCGGGACCAAGCCTCTGGGAAAGTCTCGATTGCAAGCTTTGATGTTTTGGTGCAAGATCTACAACAGAGACGGCACTCCTATTGGAGAAGATGAAGCAAGCAGGGTGAAAGAGGCAAACATCAACAAGGCCAAGATCATGAGAGTTGCAAAGCTCCTGCAGAAGGTGGTCATCTTGGGCGGCCTTGAGCAGGCTCACGGCGAGCTCATCCCTTTCAGGATGGACTTGGAGACCATCATCCCTGTGGAGGAGCAGGTTTGGTTTTCGTTTGGGACCCTCTTTTTCCTCCTCTTCACTGCCGTGCTTGTGGGTTTCTTCATCGTGTACAAGGTCTTCATGCAGTTCCAACGAGAAGTTCGAGAAGAACTGGCAGAGATTCGCACACGACAGAATCGAATTCAAGCAATCCAGAATGAGCTGGTTCTTGAGTCAGGGCTTCAACACACCCATGTCACTGCAATGCACGTGTCCCTGGTCAGGCTTGGTGGCTACATCAATTTACAGCAGGAGATCACTGAGCAGGACTGGGACAATTGGTACTACATTGAACGTGGAAATCAACTGGAAGATGACAGAGTGTGTAGACGTGGCCTACGAGCTCTGAGGAAAGCAACTAGAACCAGACAAAGACGACATGCTACTCCTGCACGAGCTGATCGAGATGGAGCTGACTATGACTATGACGAGGATGCGCCAGAGAACATGAGCCCAGAAGAGTATCAAAGGAGAATGGACTCCAGCAATCCAGAAGACTGGCCAGGAGAATCTCGTGCAGAGCGCAGACAGCGTTACCTGCAATCCACCATGTCAGAGTGCTCGGATCCGGATGAATGGATGGCACTACACCATGGTGATGCTGGCCGAGATGTTTTCCTGGGTGGTGACGCGAGCCGCTCTCGAGATGGCTCAGCTGAAGGAGATGGAGATGAACGTGGAGAAGAAAGTGTCCCTACTGATGATGCATCAAGTGACAAGGACACCGTGGTCTCCGAGTACATGAGAGATGAACACTTGGAATGGCCGATCTACGACTTCACTTCATCTCAAGATCGAGCCCAATTAAGTGCACTCCAGTGGATCAGAGATTGGTCCTTAAGACAGGCGAGAGCCATAAGAGATGGCAACGACCGCCTTGCTTCTTGGTGCAGCCGACAGGCAGCTTCGCACCATCTTTTTAGCCGAGTAGGTGCAATCAGTTTGAATCAATAGAATTTGTGGCAGATTGGTCAAACGGACCAAAATGCCAAGGAGGAGTGCGAGACTATGTGATTCAATACATGTCTTGCAGACTTGAAGCACATTCATTTGATGCATGTTTCACATGTCGATATCATAGGCCGCTTTGGCTTGAGAAAAGCTGTCGCATATATATATATATTTATACATATATACATCTATACTCATACATATCCGTAGAAGGTCCTGTGCAAGAGATCCTGCGTAGGTTCCCTTCGTCAAGATCTTTGTGGCAAGTCTCTGTCAGAGATCTCTGTGCAAGATCTCTGTACAAGGTGTCTGTAAAGAGACCCCTTGGTAAGATACTTGTAAGAGATCCCTAAATAGGATCTCTGTTCAAGCTCTCTATAAGAGATCTCTTAGAAAGATCTCTCTTACAGAGACCTCTTGGCAAGATCTCCTTGTGAAGATCTCTGTGCAAGATCCCCTTGACAGAATCAGCACCGCGCCACAACGAGAGCGATCAGACATGCACAAAGTAAGGAGAGGGTTGCCCGAGCACCTGTTTAGATTTCACCAAATACCGCGCGCGCCATGAAACATGATCATTGAACATGTGTAAATCAATGTTTTACCTGCAGGGCTTCGGGCACTTTCTCGTCGAGATCTCTGAAGTATTGCGCCTGCAACAAAAAATTATTCCGTAGGCATCCGAAGTCTTGCACCTGCCACACTCCACGCAAAAGGTGACTATGTTCCAAATAAAAAACGAGACTTTCGACCTTTTCAAACCGTCGTCCAAGTTCAGCAAGCAAATGCCGCGCCTGCCACGCAAACCAACCTCAAAAACCACCTCTCCTTTCGACCCACGCCTCCCAATGTTAGCAACGTGCAGAAAGTGCCACGCCTGCCACGCGGATGAAAAGCGTCGAAAGTCGTGCATCTGTCACGTAAAAGATGCTTTAGATTCAAAATGCCCCGAAAGTTTCATGCCTGCCATAAAACGTGTACATATAGCTCCAAAAGCGGACATGACACGCAGCGTTTCGTGCCAGACTTCCTTTGAGAACCGAAGCTCTGGGAACTTGTGTGCGGTACCCTCGATCAAACCCAGGCTCAACCCTTACTGTAAGAACCCGAAGTGTGAACACACTGTTTGGGAAAAAATCGTCTCCCAAAAGAGTGAGCTTCTTTGCTGTTTTATGTAAGGCACAGGAAACATCCATGTTTGAAAGGCAAAAACCTTGGTTTCCGGTCAATTTTCCTTGAAATCAACCCCATGAATTGGCTGATCAGCGAACAAACAACTCCGTCAACTAATCATTGGAATTATATAAAAAAAATCCCGGATTTTTCTTTAACAATTCGCATGACATCTATCTATCTATCTATCTATCTAGCTATCTAGCTATCTAGCTATCTAGCTATCTAGCTATCTAGCTATCTAGCTATCTAGCTATCTAGCTATCTAGCTATCTAGCTAGCTATCTAGCTATCTAGCTAGCTATCTATCTATCTAGCTAGCTATCTATCTTTCTATCTTTCTATCTATCTATCTATCTATTTATCTAGCTAGCTATCTATCTATCTAGCTAGCTATCTATCTTTCTATCTTTCTATCTATCTATCTATCTATTTATCTAGCTAGCTAGCTAGCTATCTAATCTAATCTAATCTAATCTAACCTAACCTAACCTAACCTAACCTAATCTATCTATCTATCTATCTATAAGATTATATAAGTGTTTTTTTAATTTACAGCACTCTATATATATATATAATAGGATATTTATATATACCTAAATAAATCAATGTTTTTTATATATAGCATTAGAAACAGGAAATATATATGTCTAGAACTATGTATGTGCCCCCCCAGTTGCAAGTTGGTTTTAAAACCCATTAACTATAGTTATTTGCGTATCATGAACCCAAACGTGAAATTGAAGTTATTTGCACCAACTGAACGCTATCTAAATCTCATGAAATCCCAATAAATCAACATTCGATCCCATTAAAGTCCATTTATGTGCCCATATATCTAAATCTTGGTTGGTGGTTTTGGAACATGTTTTTTTTTTTTTTTAAATCCCCAATAGTTGGGATGATGATCCAATCTGACGAACTCATATTTTTCAGGGGGGTAGGTCAACCACCAATGAGAAATCCATCTCTGCGCCTCTGAGGCTCTGCGCCTGGGCCAAACGCCCAGATCCTGGTGGGTCTGGGACCTCGGCAACGTTATGATGGTTTCACGGGATATTATCTGTTTTTTTTTCATGGCTTTATGATGATTTTATAGGATATTATTCCCCACATCTTTGTGAAATATCCATATATGTTTTTTTTCAACCTTTTTTGGCATTTGGCCACTGTTCAGATCTCGAAAAGATCTCTCTTTCGCCAGGAATGGCGAGAGCTCTTGGTGGGTTTGGCTTTTTGGTGTGCCATCGCGACCTCAGTGTTACACTGTGTGAGGCCGGACGACAGTCAGTGTCTCTGATTTTTTTGCAGAGCCGACCGCAGATTGTAGGAGTTCTTTAAACTGCGGTGAGAATTTGTATGGTTGTACAATTTGATGGTTAATGCAATTTGATCCTATGGTACTTTTGGTATTCACCATCCAATTTTAGTAGTTCATTTTGACCCATAGACCCAATTTTGATATTGCTTGGAAACATGGATTTGCAACATGGACACATCAAATAAACCGTATCTTTAGTGAAGGACATATTTGCTATTTGGTGCTTGACAGGTGCTTGGCATACAAGAATGATTGAACACGGGAGAACACCCTTGCAGTATCTCATGGATGAAATGGTTGATGCTGCCGTGCCAGTAAACTGGTGCATATTTTTGGGACACATTTTAGGGCCGCGTGGTAGGGGTGGCACCGTTTTGGGATGTGCAAATTCACATTTGTTGTATGCTAACGTAGGTTACACCGCCATTTTTGCTGGTTAAATTCGTATTTATTGTAGGTTGTACAATACATTTTTTTGATGCTTAAATCATGTGAAGTCACCATTTTTGAGCGGTGAAATCACAATTGTTCTTGCTTCAGAGCCCCCATTCGTCATTGTGAAATCCACATTTTTGTTGGTGGCTGGCTGTCCTCCATGACCCGCACATCGAGGCGTGCTCAACGCCGGCGGCGGCTGCATCTTCTCCCTATTGCAGGGGAAACCCAGGACGGAGAATTGAGGGGAATCATCCCCATACCCCTCAAGTTTCATCTATTTAGTGATGTTTTAACAATGCAGCCCTAATACACTGTAGATGATTCAGCATGATATATTATGTACAGAAATTATGTACAGTAATTTATGTACAGTAATTATGTACAGTAATTATATGCAATTATATGTAATTATATGTAATTATATGTAATTAGTTATATATATATGTATATGATTCAACATTCTTGTACCTGATACATCGAGTTGGGTTTTGGATTCCAGGGATTCTGGGATTCTGGCATCGAAGGTGGATGGGGCCTCCAGTGGCCAGTGGATAGCTTACTCAGTTGCCTTGTATGCGGCTGAATTCTACAGCTTATGGTAGATATAACGAACTATAGTTATATATGGATGTTAATGGGGTTTATAAACCAAGAAACATAACTGGGGGGCACCATCCTGTAGGGATTTAACAATCCCAAACTGGGATCTAAACCACACACGCTGGGGATTTTCGATGATTTTGCCATGTCATATTCACAAAAGAATCGTGCTCCAAACTCTTTTGCGAGCTTTTTCAGCATATCTTATTATCTTCCTCCATACCCCCATCATATTCTTGGTGAACATCGGCATTTCTGTAGTTAAATGTGTTAAACCATCTTAGATCACCGCAGTCCCTCTGACGAAAGGCTCATTTTCATGAGTTTTCGTAACCCCCAAAAAGATAGCATCGTGGCGAGGTTCCTGAACGTACCCGAGGATCCAGCAGCCCAAATTCCCAGGTTTTGAAGGATATCTTCATCACATTAGCAGCGTTCTTGCTGACGGCCTGGGCCCCTGGTTTTTTTTTGGGTCCCCGAAAACTGCAAGGCTTGGTAGCTGATGTTGAAATAATGTTTATAGGCTGGTTGGTGGTTTCAAACATTTTTTATTTTCCATTTCATAGAAAAGGGATGTCATCCCAACCCCATTGACTTTCACTCCATCATTTTTCAAGATGGGCACATTGCACCACCAACCAGTACCCTCTGGTAAACTAACATAACTATGGAAAATCACCATTTTTAATGGGAAAATCCACTATAAATGGCCATTTTCAATAGCTATGTTAGTTTACCAGAGGGTAAGTGAATCTGGTGATTTTTGCTGTTTTCTTGGTGGATGTTTCTTGCTTTGGATCTGCCTCTGGGGGTCCATTTGAACTTGCAAGGGGTCAACATGCAGCTGGGCCCTGAACATATGAACTGGTCGTTGTTTGGCTGCTTCTTGGGACCAGAATTGTTGTTTTCATATGAACCGCCATCCAAGTCTTACACTCAATGGATTGATTTAAGGGAAAATCTACAGGAAACCATAGATTTTCCCATGAAATATGGGGTTTTCCTGTAAATTTTCCCTTAAACCAATCCATTGATACACACCAGTAGCTTATCACATCTCCTCAGCTGTTTGGTCGAGATATCAAGAACCAGGAATGGGACGTATTTTTTGTTATCTGAATGATGGTTGTCCTAAAATAGATTCCTACTCATCGGAACTAACAAGAAGAATTGTATAAACCCAACATCAATCTCATTACTTGGCCGACTTGGCCCAATATCAATCCCATCATCACTTTTGCCACAACTATTGTCCAAATAATCAACCCAATAGCAACCCAATCAATTCCCGGCAACATAAGTCTACCCAAAAACGGCCAATAGTCGTCTTTTCATAACATTTCATAAGCCAAGCATCGTTGCCATATTTCGTGGTCAGTTCACTCGTTGTGCTGCCGGGATGGTCGCTTCGCATGTTTCCAAACGAGTCGACATGTGGAACTCACAGTAGATGTATCATGGGGAGATACTCGGAGATGGCATTTTTGCACCTCATGGTGCTGGAATATGAATCCCTACATTTACCCCATAAAAATCCACCGGTTTTGTAGGTTTTTATATGCCAGCACCATGGTTCGGATCGATATGAGTAATGCACCATTTTTGCGAGATCTACCCAGTTAGATTCACGGTGAAATCCATGGGGTCTATATTAATTCACTTGGACTACTGGTTCAAAATGGTTTATTTCTGTGGTTATAGATTATTAAAACATGTAAACCAACCACTTCAAAACCTTTTCAAAACCCATATATATACATACATACATACATACATACATACATACATACATACATACATACATACACACATACACACATACACACATACACACATACACACATACACACATACATACATACATACATACATACATA
>Ga0126342_10004601_pt1 | contig 23658 bp, 17 predicted proteins | sample Cyp1metagenome_FD_92528 | JGI IMG/M metagenome (GOLD analysis project Ga0126342, IMG submission 92528) | Coral microbial communities from Lord Howe Island, Old Settlement Bay, Australia - Cyphastrea 1 metagenome | ecosystem: Host-associated > Invertebrates > Cnidaria > Coral ...
TGGTTATATAACATGGATATATAAATGATATCCCAAAAGTGGGTTTATAGATGATATAACTCACTATGGTTATATAACATGGATATATAAATGATATCCCAAAAGTGGGTTTATAGATGATATTCCACAGATAGTTATAGATATAGATGGTTTATAGATGGGTTTTATAACTTTCTCCAAATAGATGGATTTTCGAAATTGTATCGAAATGTGGTTTATAACTTTATAACTATGGTTTATAACTATGCTTATCCCAACTATAGATGGCCTTCTCCAGATGGTTTATCGGATATATGATATAACTCACTATGGTTATCCCACAGATAGTTATATAACAGGGATATATAGTGATTTATAACTATCTACAAAAGAGGGCAATTGTCTATGGTTTTATAGATATCATGGTTTTATAGATGGGTTTATAGATGATATCCCAAAAGTGAGTTCCAGCTATGGTTATCCCCCAACCATAATAACTATAGATACCCTCTGGAAATTTAACAGTTTGCTCTCGAAGCCATGGCCCATTTAGTTCGTTGATTTACCTATTGAAAATGGTGATTTTCCATAGCTTTTTGTACGTTTACCAGAGGGTATGTATGTTGAAACGAATGTTCCTAGGACTGTATATATATATATATGTATTCAACATATGTTTCTAACGGACGTTTCCTGAATTTCCGGTATGTTTCATTTCAACGATGGTGGTTTCAATGTATATTCTCCATCAATTCTGAAGAGGAACCGGGTCGTTTTCGGAGGATGAACGACATATCACCATTGATAGGGACTCACGGATTTACTCATTATAAGGATTCCTACCATACCCCATATACCATGTCACCTCACCATGGCACGTATGAGTAGACATTGCTGGCTTATTTGGCATCACTTTCCCAGTAGACATTCCCTTTTTTTGGAGCGTTATTTCCGATTTTCACGCACACCCATATGGGTATGGGTCACCAAACACAGCTGGTATATAAATGTATCTTTATCCCCCAAGCTATGGTAGGTCTTTGATCCCTCCCATATGAGATCTTCGATACTTGGAACATTTCTATCTTATCTCCAAGTAAACAGCCGTCTCTGTGGTGATAGCAATCGTGGCTGTTCAATTTGGGAACACCTCCGTATGTGGACCATGGGATACACAGAGCTCACAATGGACCAATGGTATGGGCATGTGTGGGCAAGAATGTAAGGCCACAGATTTTGTCCACTTCTGACGAGTATGTGGAGTCTGGTCATAGGAGAACATCACATTTCATTGTTCAAATCTGCATTTTTTGTAGGTTTCATCAGTTTCATCTCCATTTTTGACCCCAAGGCCACAGTCTTTCCGTTTTTTTCTGAGGTTTGCCTTTGGGACTTCAACGAATCCTCTTCTTCAGAGCCCTATCTCCGCCTAAGCTTCTTGGCAGATTGGAGCCAATGGTACCAAGGTGTTGATGCAAGGTACAATAATCCGCAGCAAAGTCAAGATCCACAAATTCTTGGGCTGTCAATGGCTATTATATATAGATATATCACTGATATATCTAGATGATCGGAAGTATACAGTATACAGAAGAATCAACTGCAAATTTGGGATTGGATATTCTTGTGGATCCTCAATTGAGTGCACACAATCACAAAATGTCTCTAGATGCGCGCATCGGTCAGATAAATCAAGGGTTGTGAATGATTCCGCCGCGGTGTTTTCCAAATTTTTCCATCTAGGTGTTAAACCATGTCCATTGTAGAAACTGCTGACATTCCAAGATTAAGAATTGCATTGCAGACATGGACATTTCAATATCTCTCAATATCTCTATATATTTCAAATAGACACACACACACAGATATATATATATATATATACATTGTTTCATATGCACATTACATTTTGGTAGGTAATTATATGTGTTTTTATTGAATTCGTGGTTCATTCATAACACAGAAATACAGCGGTCAGAAATCCGACGCCACGTCAGGACCAGGTGGGGCTCTGAAGAGTGCCCAGATCTCCTCATGTGGAACACTGTCACCTGGTGATTGAAGCGGCGGTGGAAACACGTTGGGTGACCCTCCGGTAGTCAAAGGTGGCATGGAAAATCATGAATTTATGGATGAATTTCCCATTCAAAACCTCTATTTATAGAGTTATATCCCTATGAATGGTATATCTCCATCTCTGATTCTAGAATTATCCCTATCATGTCGCCATGATTGTAGCAATTTCCGAGGTCCAGCTGTGTCATGGGTCAAACGCTTCCCCAAATCCACCGGTTGATGCTGTCTTTACCGGAACCATAGAATAGATATATAGCAAACCCTACAGGATGGTGCCCCCCAGTTATAAGTTGGTTTATAAACCCCATTAACTATAGTCATATCTGCCATAAACCATAGTTGTGGGAGTTATGTTCACCGACTTAGCTAACGAACTGGGGCACCACCTTGTAGAGGTATCTATACAATTCTATACATACATATGTATATATATATGTGTATATATATATATATCAATATATACATATATATATATATATATACATATACATACTTATATATATATATATGCCCTAGAAAGATAGAACAGTTGGAAACTCGGCTCGGCAAAATCACCTGGAGCACATGGGGATTTCGCCAGCCATCTGTTGGGGGGAAACTAACCATAGTACCGACAGATGGTCAATGGTTAGTTTCCCCCCAACAGATGATATAAAATGGCGTGTAACCAACAGATGATATAAAAGGGCGTGTCTGAAAATGGGGTATGTCATAAATAGCCATGAAATAACAGGGACATACTAGGATAAACTATCAAATTTGGGGATACCCTATTTTCAAACAAAGCTATGTAAAGCTGGTTCTATTCCATGTAGAACAGGCTGTACCATTGTTTTTTTTTTTTATCACCCTCGAAGGCTCCACGGCTCTGTTTTTAAAGGCTAGCACTGTCGACAGAAGACGGTGGCAGCGGAAAGCTCTACTGTTCGGAGACTTCCGACTACATCGCGACACTTCAAGGTGGATGATTCGGGATGCCATGCCCAGATGGCGGATGTTGGAAGGAACCAACATAGTTAATATATGGATAAATCTATGGTTAATATATGGATAATCTATGGTTAATGGTTAATGAAATATACCCTTGGGAAATTTAACAGTTCGCTATTTCAATTCGCAATTTAGTTCGTTGATTTAGCCAGCTATAAAATGCTGATTTGTCCAGTTCGCTTTTTGTATGTTTACCAGGCCGGGTACAACATATGAAAGGTGCAAAATTTGAAGCTATGTCCATAGCTTCTGGTAGCTCTTTGCCAATTCTCTCAACTTTGAGAAGCAGGAGGTGAGTCTCGCTGGTCGTTTGCTTGTGTCTGGGGTATCCGTCTTTCTTTGTTCAACCAATTGACTTCCCCATTTGAAGGTAACATTTTCATTTTTGCTGTTGACACAAGCGTTTGTTCCTCTTCCCAAAGTTTCTTTAATTGGATGAAGGGAAAACCACCAGGAAACCCTTGCATTTAGTGAGCAAAACCAGTTGGGTTTCATTGGCTTCCCAGACTCTTTGACATTTTGATGGACGCGTGACAAGAAAGCTCGGACAAACTCCATGTGGTGCAAAATTGGTTTTTCAAACTAGTTTCAAATTGAAACCATTCCAGCGATTCTTTTGTAATTCCTAAAAGTCACGGTTTTACTATATAAAGACTTACTTTCAACCGCCGATTCCCTACTCTCGGGGCTGCACTTGGGTTTTTCACCATGGCGATTTCACCAAATTATGTCCTCTACGCCAAGAAAAATCAACCACCGGCCCCCTTTTTAAAGGTCCCAAACTCGTCATCTGCGCCGTCCGGCTGCGCCGCTAGGGGGCTGCGCCCTGGGCGAATTTTCGCCCGACGGCAGCCGCGTGGTCGGCATCGATTCCAACGGTGCGGCCGTGATTTGGTGCGCGCGCAGCGGGGTTGTTCTTCAAAGGCCGGCGATGTCGGTGATTTTTTTTTGGGCTTTCGAAGCATTTTGATGACATGGACCTGGCTGATGATTTTCAAATCATAGGGGGACCTGGCTGATGATTTTCAAATCAGTTCAATGAGTTCAATGATTTTTCTAAATTTCCAAGTCAGACAAGGGAAGTCTTGAAACCCATGGTGGCGACTGGAGATCCCATTGACACCTTTGATTTTGGGGGGGATCAAAATCCATCCCCGGATTCCTGGAGAATGGCCATTTAGTGCGAACGGATTTGCCTATTATATACACATGGTGATTTTCCGTAGCTAGCTATGGATGACCAGAGGCAAAAAATGGATGACCACTAGCTGGCTGGTTTTATTGACCACTTGCTAAGTGGGATGATCCTCAGTTTTGGTTTCCACCATTGCAAATATTGGTTCTCTTGCCCAGCGCTGGTGATCATTGTTCGCTTATGCTGCAGAAAGATAAAGACTTCAATGAACCAACCAGTTTTTTGGGTGAATTCCCATCAACGTCCCCTCTTTTCATCCATGAATTAATTCTGATCCAAGTTTGATCACCCACGTTTGTGTCTGTCAAGGTCTCCACTTTATTGCGCTAAATGCCCGGTTTTGCTTACATCTCCACTCTCGTTGGTTGCGGTTTATCCCTTTCTTGTTGCCGATCCCTCCTGAAATGCCCCAAGAACTCTCATTTTCTTGGTCAAAGACCCATCTTTAAGGCTCATAAAGTCTTTCTAATTCTCAACATAAAACACACACACATATATATATATACATTCGTTAATATTGATATAGTACGTATATATATACACATGTATACATATATATATATATACATATATATATACATATATATATATAATAAATATATATATATATATATATAATATCATATTTGTACTAATATGTACTTCTCATATATCATCATTTTCGGGTTGTATCCTGCGCAGGATGTTTGCCCCAAACGCTTCATCCCAATGGGATTCGGATTCGGATGACGACACTGAGTTCCTTGGGCGGAGTGTCACCGGTGGTTCCAACACACCTCTCTTTTTACATGGGAAGAGATGGGAAGAGATGGGAAAAATGGGAAAAGATGGGAAAAGGATGGGAAAAGGATGGGAAAAGGATGGGAAACATCTCACTCTTGATGGTTGAGATGATCTAATTTAGCCCAAACGGGATATATTTTTCTTGTAGTTTCTCAAATTAGATGTTCATGATACGCGTTTTTCAACAAGTCTGGACTGATCTGCACCATGTCCATGTCCAACCCCCCTTACCAGGAATTGTATCTCAGTCAACAGTTGACTTGGACATCCAGTTTTGCTACGAATAAACAACATAGCCTCCTGGCACCAGGGCAGCCTAAAATCATCTAAAATCCACCAGGTGTAGATTCCCATCCTTGCAGGTGCCAGGTGCATCCCAGGAATGGTAGACCGGCGGTTCCAAATCCAAGGTAAATCCCGGAACAATAGGAGATGCAGAGTGTAAAAAAGAGGTCTCTACAGGACGTGCGAAATCTCAAAAGCTGGATTGTATACCGATATCGGGGAATGGTCATCAATCCATTCATAGGGATTGATATATATATATATACAGTACCATTTCTTTCAGGATTCTCATTGAGGGATAGATAACCATAAGGTATATACCATGTTTTGTCCCTAGCACATACTGTTGATGGAAACAATCCTGCACCAGTTGATAGGTGATTTATCCCATGATTTAAAGGGTTTCAACCATCCTTTCGGTGGTGCAGGATTTCTGCCATAGACAGCATGTATTGGGTTGTTATTGAGTCACTCTTATTGGTGCTTGGCATTGCTTGGTTGCTATGTCCGATCAGGTCCGTACATACATAAACTGTCCAACTAGAGATTGACGATTCAAATAAGACTATTCAGTAAAACCGTTCAACTCAATGCATATCTACTCGAAGCAAGAAAAACTCACCACTTCAAATCTGCAGCCCCTTAGGATGAGCTTTGCACATTTCTCGCCTTGCGGCAAAATGGTGGTGACCGCCGCCGGCTATTCCACCCAAGTGTGGGACACCGCAGGCACCGCGGTTGGGCGGATGTTGGGCCAAATCACTGTGGGATACTGTGGGCCAGTGAAGTAAGGGGTGTCGAATTTACCATTGGAAGTAAGGGGTTTACAATGAGTCATGAGGTTTTTCACAACCGGGCGCGCCCCTTCAGCATCCGTTCTTCTCCGAAAAAAAACTGTGGCTGTCTCCTCGAGAAAATCTGACAGGCAAGTTGCGACTGACCCTGCAGGGTCATCAGGGTTCCGTGAGATGTACATCTTTCTCATCTGTTGCTTGGCATGGAACGATGGCTACGTTCCCAAATTCCAGATGTTTTTTTTTTCGTTTTTTTTTTTTCCAGATGCTTTTTCTTTTTTTTTCTGGTCAAGATAATGGCAATTCTTGGGGTATACATCATGGTATAGCCGCATAGCCATATTTTCGGACACACCCAGATTGATGGACACAGAGATGTGTCGCCTACATGTTGACCAACACGTAGATGTGTCCGAACATGGCGTATACCCCAAAATGGCAATTTTAGTAAAGAACATGATGATAAACGACGCAGTTTTCCCAACATTTTCAAGTACCAAACCCATGTATGTTTTTAGGTTCACATCAAACCAGTTAGAGAGTCCGCTGCTGAATCAACAGTAGAAGTGCAGAATCTCCAACGTTTCAACCTTGGATTTTAGAAAAGTAATCTCTCGGTCTCCATTGCCCCGGCGTGGGGTCGATGATTTTTTTCATGGCCGTTTTCACGGCCTTTCTATGATGGGGTCCCATCATGGCTTGATATCATGGCTTGAACACGTCTGAAGTTGTACTAAACATTTCATAAACATCCACTAGCCCATGTCCAAAAATATCAACGAACCAGGACAGCCGATATTTGCTGACCGCGTCATCGGACGACACAGCCCGGATATGGAGCTGTGAAACGGGCAAGTGCTTGCGAATTCTTCAGGGTCATCAGGCGATGGATGATGGGGTGTCCCTCCTTGGTGGGTTGATGGATGTTGATGGGTATCATGCCCAGTTGTATATGTATATATATATTTATCTATTATATATGCAATATATATGTATATATATGTATGGCATTATATATTATATGTATATTATATATATATGTATTCTATATATGTATACATGAAATTATATATATATACTTATGTATATAGTCAATTACAGTGTCAGTATATTGACAAATAACATATATTACAGGACGAAATAGCGAAATGATGATTAGATGGTACACCAAACGAGCCCTCCATTTCTCCAAAAGGACAGCAGTGGCACTGCTTTGGTTTCCACCAGCTCCGCAGATGGTAACAACCAGAAATAGCCATGGATCTTTCACTACGGTAATGGTTGGATTATCTGTACAAATGGTTGGCAATCGGGATACCACCATCTATGTCTGTCATTCTCATCACTTCACCACGGGGTATACGAAACAATAAGCAAGCATCAGCCTTCAAGCTCTGCTGGTCCTTGGATCATTTCTTCTGGGGCGCACCGCCATCACTACAATATTTCCAATCACTTAACAGCATCACCCAGGGACCCATCATCAACCATCACCCGCTCTGTTCAGCCATCAACCATTCTCAACCATTCTCAACCATTCTCAACCATTCTCAACCATTCTCAACCATTCTCAACCATTCTCAACCATTCTCATTCTGAAACACGTCATCCCATCGCCAGGCATCATCCCTTCGTATCATCCCCTCGCCAGGGGGCGCTGAACTTCTGCAGCTTCTCTCCCAACAGTTTGAAAGCCATCACCGCTGCGCGCGATGGTACCGTGAAGCTTTGGGATTTCGAGGAGGGCTTGGAAGGCCCTTCCTGCGAGCGGGAGCTTCGCACGGCCACTTGGTGAAACACCTTTGGGGGCCGGTGTGTTGGAGATCTAAATAGCTTTGAGTAGTTATGCTGACATCTACTTTTCTGCCATCCCCTGATTTTTTTTTAAAATAGATGTTTCAGATGCCTTTGCTCCCAGACATCTTTGGGCAACACGGAGCCATCTCCAGATCGTTCATTAAGGAATGCAGTTTGTCTCTCGAGGCCCAAGGCCGGGCCCCGAATGGCATCAGCTGGCTATGGGAACATTATGATAATGGCAGACAAGACCATGTTTCTCAGGGGGGAGTCCGGCAAACAAGTCCATGACTCCCTGACTCGCTTGGACAACCATGAATTTCTGAAATTTGGGCATCTTGGCCCTGAACAACCCCTGGTATTTTGGCCAGCGCCAAAATAAGCTGTAAACGGATGTTCATTCCCTCCCAATATGATAGTGGAATCCAAATTCGATCCGTCTCCCTCGGACGCCCTGGTTTCGTATTGGATCTATTCATGATTTGGGGTACCAACCATTGGCTATTCTAAAAAAATCTAGTATGTTGGCTGTAAAGTTCTATCATGGTTAAACCATACTAAGCCCCCCTTTGTTGATGGTTAAAGCCCCTCTCAATATTGGCCTCGAGCACCAAACAACCAGAAATCGGCATGGTCGTTTCGAATCCCTGCACAATAAATGGTTGGCAATGGGCAACCACCGTGGCTGTTTCTGCTTTGCTTGGTTGTTTTGGGATTGAACATTATTATATAGCCATTATTAACAGACAAATTATTCAATATCCATTATTTATCATAAAGCATTTCATTTTTACCCATTGTTAATCCCATATATATTATATATATACATACATATTAGCTCCAAGATAAGTTATTATTTACACTTTAACCATTATTCCCATATTCACCGTCCATTCTCAATCTCATTTTAATGTTTTGGGATTGAGCGTTATGTACAATCATTACCAAATCATTATCATTTTAAATACGTACTAGTCTTAACTACAATTAATCCATGATTAATCCATTCTTCACTGCCATTAAACCATTATTGACCATTATTAATACAGAAGGGGACACCCTGGGAGTGCGGTTTTTCACTGCATTCTGCAACCACTGACACTGCAAATGTGCGATGGTTCTCTCACTGCTTTGCAAGCATTGACAATTTTGCTTGGTTCTGTTAATACCATTACCAAACCATTAATCCATGATTAATCCATTCTTCACTGCCATTAAGCCATTATTGACCATTATCAATACCATTGACGTCGAAGCGAAACTGCGGATGACACTGCAGGAGGCGTCGTCAGTTCAGCTTGTTTCTCTCCGGAGGGAGCCAGGCGTAATTCTCCGGCGGGGACGCGTAATGTTCACATCGTCACCACCGGGGTTTACGGCGTAATGTTGGCACAACAATGCCATAAACCTTAGGTTTACCATAAACAATATGGTGAATAGTATGGCTTATGATGGTTTTCAATAATGAATGAAATAATATGTTGAAAATAATAAACCATCCCCAATTTCATCATAAATGGGTGATATGTTTACCGTTCCCAGTCATGGGTGGTTTTTATGGCATTGTTTTTCCCACAGTATAAACAGTGGTTGTAGTAGCACCTGGAAAGAACATAGGAAAGATGGTGGTGGGACGACCATACCCAATTTTTTTCCATGTAAGTTGAATTTGGGCATAGATTTCACCCCAGTCCTAGATGAACATGATGAAGGTAGTAGTTCCAAAATTAGCAGCTGCATAGATATCGCCATCCCTGAACTTTGGATGCTGCAGGTTTGCAAAGTTGTTAGTCACCACCCTTCACCAGCACTATTTCGTTGGTCATATCAGATCTCCGTGATGTTTAAAGATATTTTTGGTAAGTCATGAATCAGCCCGGCATGATTTTTGAGTTCTACCCAGTTCTAGCCCCATGGAGGACCATCCCACCCGACCGCCCTGGGCCGGAGGCTTCTGATGGCATGTGCATCTGACACCGTGCGCCTAGTCAGTGCCACGGGGCAGTTGCAGCTCTCATTGGAAGGCGGCTGCGAGTTGGGTTGGATATGCCATTGTAACAAGTCTAGGATAAATCCAGAGATGAGTACCCTCTGGTAATTTAACGTAGCTATTGAAAATGGCCATTTATAGTTGATTTTCCCATTAAAAATGATGATTTTCCATAGTTATGTTAGTTTACCAGAGGGTAGGTGGAAAACTTGGTGTCCCCAAGTGGTGAACCAAAAAAACCCTCGTGTTCTGGGCCTGGCTCGCCTGCCCGACCTCTATCCGACAAGGTTCCCAATGAGCCCATTCAACACTTACTGCTTCAGGTGAAGTGGACAAAAGTTAATAACCTATACAACAGCATATAACATATATAACATATATAAACCTGGGTCCTAAGAGGCTTAAGAAATCCCCTCTTACTTACCATAAATCCACGAGATGGACACCCTGGAGGCCTCCACGAAGATTGGGTGAGATCCGCGAGTTTCTCACCAGATGGCTTACTCATTGCCACGGCCTCGTACGATGGCAGCGCTGGCATTTGGCATCTTGGTGATCTTGGTGGGGCTGGAACATTCAGACAGGTGATTGGGGATACGTTCGTTGGACTGTGGATTACCCTCTGGTTATGTCAAAATAGCTATTGAAAATGGCCATTGATAGTGGATTTTCCCATTAAACATGGTGATTTTCCATAGTTATGTTAAATTACCAGAGGGTAACTGGGGGATTAACTGGGGGATCTAACCATCAAACCTGGGGCAGATTTGCGAAGTAAGTATGTGCAGAGCGGAAACCACAGAGTATGCCGCCCGAATTTACGCACTCATAAAGGTGGCCAGGGATGTCTTCTGCAACCATGGGCACGCATGGACATGGCAACCGCAATGAGCTGGAAACAATTTTTTTCATTTTTTTTCAAAGTTGGAGAAGTGGCACCTTTCACCAGTTTCATCTATTTGGGTGAGCCTGATTTATGTTTGCTTCTACTTCGTCGTTCAATCTTCAACATGAAATGAACGAAGAGTAGTGATTGCTTCAAAAGTGAAAGGGGCATTGGTCTTGCCACTCTGAACATCACCAGCAGTCATTTACAAGGCACTGGATTTTTTTTGGGGCATTCAAGACATGCTATGCCCAGTTTGGTGCCACCAGGTTTTCCCGAAATTTGACCCAGGAGTGCAACGAGCGGAAAGTGCGTGCGCGTACTTTCAGGACACAGCCAAGCTGTTGTCTCTGCTCAATTAGTTGCATGAGCCGAGATAGGTCCGGGCTCCCATGGGATGCCATGGGATGTGGGCTCTGTGAAGGCTACCATCTGACCCCAAAAACATCAGTTACTGGCATCCGTTTCCCAGGGCTCAAAATGGGTGTTTCCCACCAGGTCGGAGTACCTGAGGAACATGACGCCCAAAATTCGACATCCAATGATATTCCATTGACTTTAGATCCCAATGTATTTCCATAAAACCCAGATTCCTCCTATTCATGGATTTTCCCATCATATATCCCCATCATAACATCCTATTCATTGATTTTCCCGTTTCCCAGTCCATATCATATCCGCATTATAAGATCATATTCATGGAATTTTCCCTCATATATGTATATATATATGTATATATATATATATGTATATATATATATATCGTCACGCCCCCCATGATCATCATCTAATTTTACTGGCATTAACAGTATAAATGCACTCTCTCTCTCTATATATATATAGATACATTTATTTATATGACCATTTTCTGCACCATTTCTGCCATAAGAATCCCCATTTTTGATGCCAAAATGTCGACTGGAAACCGCCTCCCACCGCCTCGCCGTGCAGTTGAGCCGCAATGTGAGGCAATGCGTGAGATCCCAGTTGGTTGATTTTTCGGGGGAATTTTCATAGGAAAAATATGGCTTTTGAAAAAATAGATGGGAAAACATGGGAAAATGATGGGAAAATGATGGGAAATCCCCAAACTCAATGGAGGTTTGATAGTTGCAGAATGGTGCCCCCCAGTTATAAGTGAATGTTGGTTTAGTTTCAGCCCATGAATACTAGTTCGTTATATCTGCCATAAACCATAGTTATGGGAGTTATATTATAAACCAACTTAGCTAACGAACTGGGGCACCACCTTGTAGAACTGATTGATAAATGATGGTACCAATGGTTGATTCGAAATTTTCATGGGGATTGGAGCACCATTTTTTTTTGGCTTTTTCACCATTTTAACCATGACACACACGTGGATTTTGTCATCCAATTGAGGTGATGAATTGATGAATTGATATTATGTAAATGACATGATGTAGTTCATGTCAATCATTAGTATATGTAAACCATTAATATTAAATATACCAAACAATTAAATGCAATTGACTTTCAATCCAATGGATTTTCCCAATTTAACATAATTTGTTGCAATAGCCTCTGGTTATTTGTTACATAGCCATGGAAGCCATGACCCATAGAAATAGATGATTTACCTATTAAAAAGGGTGATTTTCCATGGCTATGTAACAAATATCCAGATGGTATATTGATTTATGGATTTGCCACCTCATGTCATGAGATGGGTCGAACCTCCCATACCCAAGCTTTTGGAAGTGGATGATGGGGGAAGTGTCACAGGGAAATCTGGCAGATGTGGTTTTCATCCACGGGTTTCTGGGAGACCATTGGGTTGGCCGCAGACGACTGGGGGTCCAGAATCGAACGGTTTCGACATTTTCACCATTAAACTGACCATAAATTGGGAGCAGATACGCCATTTCTACATCAATGCCTATGAAACAGGGGGAGGGGACGGTTAGACTGGAACCACCACCTGGGTCAGCTTTGGGAAACCAGCCTGATGCTGGGTTTATGATTCTTAATTAATAGCTACTATGAACTAATGAACTATTACTAACTTTTATGAGCTATCATGAACTATGAACAAACTATAAATTACATGATATGTATTCATAGCATGATGATCATGTCTGCTTTGAGAAAAAAAGTAAATAGCGTAGACAGTTTTCCGAAGCAAGACTTGGTAAAGACGCAGTTCCCCCTGGAAATCGTCAGTTTGTGGTGCATCTCAGTGTATCTCCCATTGAACATGAGATTGCTCGCCACTCATGTCATAGATTAGCTGACCATTCTGATCCGCAAGGCACTAACTTCACTAACTTAAGAACATGTGTTATGTTTCGCTGTTTCTTGTGATCTTTTCTGCGCAACTTTCGATGTACATTTCACAAAATCGAAGGCCTGTAACCCCAAGAATGGCCACATGTATCCTGAAGAAATTGGACAGCCGGCCAGGTAGCAACACGCGATCTTCCGAGTGAGAGTGCGTTGAAGTTGCATGATATGTCTCAGCTTCTGCGTAGACTTTGGATAGGAGTTGTGATGCAGGTCACAGCAAATTTGTGTGAGCTTGCAGTTGTTCCCTTGTAGATTCTCCAGAATTCCAGGACTTTTCCGGGGTTTCTTTTCAGCCGGGCCCCCTGTCATTCATCCATTGTGGAAGCTGGGACCGGGATTTTCCATTCAGAAGGTGAGTTGCACAGGACCAAATCGGACAGGTTCCGGACCCATTTCCTCTTGAAATGAAAGAATCTGCCAGTCCAAGATATTTGGCGTCAAATTTGGTCCGTTGTGAAATCTGCAAAGCATAAAGACGCACTGCTGCATGGTGAGGTTTCGGTTGAACGTCTTCAAGGGATGTTCATAGACCCATGCTTGATGGTATTTCGTTTTGACCCAGCAGCGTGCGAGTCCCGTCCCGTCCTGCCCATATGGATGGCGAAGATCCAAAAATGGGCTGCCGGCAAGGGCCGGCGTTTCCTATCGGTTGTAAGTTTTGCCCACTTGGGGGCTTCTGCTAGGGGCGTTCGATGTGCATCCCAGCAATTGGTCAACCCATAGCTAGGGGTTATTATCCCATTCATTCCTTGGTAGGATTTTGTCACTGGGATGCGCCAGTATGGTACCCATAACAATATGAGAAAAAGATGTTGTGATCGGGGGCCCCTTCCCCATTGTCGTTGCCTACGTTCCTAGAAGGTGACACGTCCACGTTGAGAAGAAGATTAGTTGGATGCCTATTTTTTGTGCCTGGATGCTGTCCATGGCACGCTCCGCCAGAAGTTCAGTTGGAGAGGTCTGAATCGAGTCGCATTTCATGTGGATTCAATCAACCGCCCCCCAAGGGACCCCCCAAGAATGGAGTGAATCCTGATGAACAACTGCAAAACATGGAAGGAAAAAGCTGAAAAAGCCATGGGTGCGGACCAAGAGTTGGCTCCAACTGGCGAGAACTGGCCCAAAAACTCGTACGCCGGACATCGATGCGTGCTCCGGCTGTTGGCACAGCACGGTGCGCGAAAACGCCTTGACATTGGAACACAGTGACATCCTGAACGAAACTCAACGATTCAAGGGATCAGAATGATGTCAGAATGATGAAATGTTCATCCAGATCTGGGTACACCAGAAAGATCACAAGAATCATTATTAATTTTCAAATACCCCCATACCCCTGAAATGAGGAGGTCCAGTACTCAACGAGGGGTGTCTGTTTTTTTTTGTATCAGGGGGAAGTGATTAGAAACAAGACATCTCACCTCATTAGGTAGCACGGAGCCCAATGTGAACCCCATCATATTCATTTGGGCTCCACTGAAATCAGGAGCTTCCCAATCCCGGCATTTTCTGACTTTGGAACGATCCGATTTCAAGGATTTTCAGAGGAACTCATGGTTTTGGCGATCCGAACATGTAGGATTTCCGTTGCAACATCTTTCCTTCGTCCAAGGTTCTGCTGTTGATTTGGCCGTTGGGGCGGCTTTGCGCATGTTTTATACAGATGAATCGAAATCGAATTGCCGACACTGGACTGTTCCGCGCTGGCGGCCCGTGCCGTAAGTAAGCCATGTAAAGACTTGCGGCGCCGCATTTTGTCGCCAAGTTGCGCGCGCGGCCGTATGGGCGTTCACCAGCCGACAGAGTTGGTGGCGTCCACAGGGGCTTTCGCCTTGGGGGTGAAGTCATTGAAACTGGGGAGGTCATCGATGACCCAAGGGGCGGGTCATAGCTTAGAGACGATGAGCCAAGTCATGAAGAATTAGATCCAATACTAAACCAGGTTTCGCATGGGGGATATTTGATAGTAGGGGTAAGGGATTCTTTCGCATTAATGAGTCAACTCGGATTGTAATCATATTTCATATATTTATAGTATTTTTCATATAATAGTATTTTATATAATCTAGTTTTTTTTTGTTTTATTTTATATTTTAAATAGTATTTTGCACACTATATTTCATATTTTAAATTTTAAATAGTATTTTGCACACTATTTTTAAAAATTTAAATAGTTTTTATATAATAGTATATATTTTTTCCACCTTTTTCAACCGTATCATAGGATTACAATCCGAGTTGACTTCTTGGGGATGAAACCTCCGGTTTGACGAAACGAGCGCTGTTCCCTTTTTTTTTCGGAAGTGCCGTTACGGCCTGGATCCAGGATGAAACAGTCATTATAATATGATATAATATAATATAATATTACATTATATTATATCAGAGAACAGGAAATATAGGAAATATAGGTGAACACTAATACAAATAACATAAGACCAATAATCATGATTGTAAATTATCATTAATAGTACAAGTTATAACAATGATCATAAGCGCAACAATACTACTGATTTTGATGTCCCAAGGCGAGGTCTTTTCACACAAGATGGTGCACATATTTTCCCCCCGCTGCACCGGGCAGATCGGTGACAAAGGATGCGGTCGCAATTGTCGTGGACCTTGGGCCCGTTGGGCCTGTTGGGCTGTTGAATTTGCGTGCGCCACATTGAAATCCACAACCAATTCCCATTGACATGGGTTGTGAAGTCGTGTCAAATTGAGTCAAATCCACATATCTAATGGCAATTTTCCCATGTATGATTGATTGTCCAAACTACTTGGATTTGCACTCCAGTTCGTAAGTGATAACCATATAACACAACCGAGATGATGATGATGATGATGATGATGATGATGATGATGATGATGATGATGATGATTATGATGATGATGATGGGATTTCGCGATCTAACCCAAGATCACATATATATATATATATATATACATACATACATAGATATGGGTTATTGTACAACATTTACAAACCATGTCCTAAGCTAAACAAACTTTCCGGACCTGATTTTGGTTCCATGGCACTCCAATTTCCAAGCAATCCCAGTGGCTGCTCAGAGCCCCCATTATCTCATGTGGTTAGGGGATCTTCCAGTAGCAATGATTGACGACACGGTCCGATGTATTTAGACAGTGCAAGCCATAAAGTGATGAATTGATGACTCAGCAATTTGCGGTTAAAAATATAGGGGTTTGGCCACTGAAGTGCAGGGATGCTGGGATCACAACCCATGATTCCAGAAACACCCAAGATACGTTCGTTGGTTTTCCTTTTGAATCCTTGCGGTATCAGAGCAAGTTAGGTTGTTGTTAGCAGAATGACTGCTTCTATGCCGATTAACCGGTCGATTCTAGACGGAATTGGCACTCCACGTGATGAATTTCGGTGAGATTCACGATGACTCCAGGTCTTTTTGCCAAACAGGAAAAAACCCGTTGTATCCCGGTTCTGGTCTCGGTAGCATTTTGATGAGATTTCATCCCACATCAGGGATGCTCAGGTTAGGTGGATCATAGATTGACTTCACCGATGGACCCATTCAAAAATAGGAAAACACCATCATTTTCACAGGGCCTCATGGCCAATGTAGGAAATTCATGATGGATGACCAGGGGCCCGCTGAATCCCGCTGTCTCCTACTTGGCTCAGTGAGTTGACGTTTCCTGGTCGCGACACCGCGACTCAGGCTGCGACGTGTGGGTTTTTGCCTCGAAAAATGCGGAGGTCATTAAGAAGAAATCGTGGATTCATGTGGATTATGATATTTATGTGGATTTCATGAAAAAATAGCGGAATGAACAAAACATGTTTTCATTTTGGCCAGTTCATGGACATGCCAAAAGTCGGCTTTCGAAATCCTCTGGGTTTTTGGCAGACCGAACCTGGCGGAGGATTCTGTGATGCTAGCTGCATGTAAACCATGGCTGTCATGAAGTAATCTATGATAGTTTGGCATGTAATGACTGAGTCGACTGATAAGAGCCATTGTTGCCCCACACGTTTCCCGCGAAAGACAACCATGTTTAAGCGAGACTCTCGCAAACGCACCATTTGTTTTCGGAAGGCTATTTATTTTTGGTATTTTTTTTGCGGCAGGTGTTGGAATTATTTTTGGGTTCCTGGTTCTATGCTTTCCTGCTTCTCTGCTTTTCCTGCTTCTCTGCTTGTCTGCTTCTCTGCTTTACCTGCTTCTTTTCTTTTCTGCTTCTTTGCTTTCCCTGCTTCTCCGCTTTTCCGCTTTTGTGCTTTACCTGCTTCTTTTCTTTTCTGCTTCTCTGCTTTCCCTGCTTCTCTGCTTTTCTGGTTTTGTGCTTCTGTGCCTTTCTGCTTCTACTATTCAACTTTTTCTTTTCTTCAGTCACATGTTTTTGCTGCTCTACTTCCTGCTCCTCTGCTTCTCTACTTCCTGTCTTTACTGCCTCTTTGTTTTTCTTATTCTCTGCTGTTTGTAAACACCCTAAGTGAAACCCAAAAGACACCTTAAAGAAATGCTGATAAGAACTCCTGAGAAGAAAACCTACATGAAATCCTAAATGAACCCTAAAGAAACCACTACTGAACCCTAAAGAAACCATAAATGAAACCCTAAAGAAACTTTGAATGAAACCCTAAATGACATCCTAAAGAAACCCTAGCGACACTCTAAAAAACCCTAAATGAAACCCTAAACGCTAAATGAAACCCTAAACCCTAAATGAAACCCTAAACCTAAAGAAACCCTAAATGAAACCTGAAAAGAAACCCTAGATGAATACCTAAAGAAACCTTAAAGAAACCCTAAATGAAACCCCAAATGAAACCCTAAAGAAGCCCTAGAGAAACCCACATGAACGTTTGGAAATCCTGATAAGAAATCCTGATAAGAAACCCTACATGAAACCCTAAAGAAGCCATGACTGAACCCTAAAGAAACCATAAATGAAACCCTAAAGAAACTTTGAATGCAACCCTAAATGACATCGAAAAAAAACCCTAAACGACACTCTAAAAAACGCCAAAATGTAGCAAATACCATGCAAATGCGAGGTTGAAGTAGTGCCAAAACGTAGCAAATACCATGCAAAATGGAAGGCGAACATGGCCAAATGTAGCAAATACCATGCAAAATGCAAAATGACCCTGCCAAAATGTAGCAAATACCATGCAAAATGACAGATTCTAGTTCCAAACTGTTGCAAATACAAGGCACATGGCACCAGGAAAGAAAGCCAACAAAAAATCCAAAACCTGAGCCAAAAAAAAACCAAAAACTATTCTGCACCCTTTGTTTTGGCGAAGAATGGCCGTTTCCGGATGAAAGAATCTACAGATCACCAGACTGACACCTCGATTCAGATGTTGAACTGCAATGAACTGCAGATGTTTTCGCTTCAATAGTCTTTGGCTCTCTCTTATAGAAATGAATGGACGTGTGCATGCAGATGTTGGTTTTATATGTTTTTATTTCATTTGGATTTAGCCGGTGGCGGGTATCTCCCAAGATTGGAACCAGGGAAACCAGTGGTGCAAAGCAAGAGGCTTCAAACATCTTGAAACCCAGTCTCAACTACCTTCTTTTCCGCCCCAAACATCATAATTTCCCATCATCCCACTGCCTTTTTTTGGGTCTATATATATCAGCTCCAAAAGGCGCTCAGTCAGCCAATCAGGCGACATGGCAAACGCCAAAGTGTGGCTGCGCTCGGGAGCCTTGCTTGGTGCGGGGTCCTATCATCCCATCCGACAGTCACCGGCCGGATACCGTGACTCATTGACCACCAAGGATCCTGATGATGAGCATTTTACTTTGTTGTAATTGAGGCATTTCTAGTTTCTCCAGGTAAAAAAAATGAGAGGAAGCCCATTTTCGAATCTGGAATTGGAGAAACTCGCCTGGATCGTTGTCATTGCCTCGCCCAGTCTTGGCCAGCATTGCGACCCTCGCACCGCACGGGGCCCCAGATGGGGATGGGTCAACGCCAATGAAATTACCATATGACCGGGGAACAATCCATTCACCAGGGAATTTCCGGTTAGGTACCAGGGTTTTGATACTTAACCAGTTTTCCGGGAACATTATTTGATAGACCATTGCAATTTGCGGTACCCTATTTTTAAATCCAGATGTTGGGAAGTTGCTACTAATTTTGCAGGTCGGGACGCGCGAAGCGCAGAGGTTTGAATCCGATTAACGTTTTCCGGTTTGTTCCTTCCAGAGTTCAAGAGCCATGAAAACAGTGACGTTTAAAGAACCTCGACAACTAGACAAGACACATCTTATTCAACTTTACAAATACTGGTTATGTCTCTATATTGGAAATGAGTTGGCCACATATCAGTCGGGTCCCTTCAACTATCACTTTTTTTTTTTCGGGGCCTCAAGACCATGAAACACACTCTCAAGACACAGGCGCTGCTGGACTGAGGTCCAATTTTCTGACCCCCAGCAAGACACCGGTCCGTTGACCCCCGGCGTTCCTGGCAGGGTGACTAGTGGTTGGCAGTTTTTTTTATTAACGAAATGAATGGATTGTGGTCTCTCCAAAGTATTCCAAAGTAACCTGGAGAAAGCAAAGAATGCATCGAAAGAGGAGGAACATAATTCAATTCATTGCTTTTCAACATGACCTTTGCAATCTCTTGGCATTTGTTTATCATGAAAGCCTGTCTCTAGAGATTTAAGTCCCAAAGGTACAGAAGACAGAGGACATACCTTGAACGAAGGGACATATTGTTTATACTGTGTCATGTGTGTTCGAGTTTTCCCGCCCCCTTGAAGATGTAGTGTGGTATGGGAGGAAGTGAGGGCAACATGGCGCAACAGGGCAAGCATGGGCATGTTTCAGCTTCACAGATAATTGCAAGCCACCAGTGAGGCCTAGGATCTCTCACCCAGACTCCTCCCATAACAGAAGCCCTGGCATCCACCAGTCTTGAGTTTTCGCCGCGACCAACATTCCCCAGCCGAATTCACTCAAATTGAAGCTGGGTCAATATGAAAGATGCAGAGAAATCCTCTACTGATCTGCCTCAAAAGATGGACTATCTGGGGAAGCCTTGGAAAGTGAAATGACAGGCTTTGGAAGCTTCCCAACCACATGACTTTCAGGTTTTTTTAAAGCACGTCTATTCTCTATTTTATTGCTTCTTGACACAGCATTTTGACAAAATCAGTTGCTCTTTTTGATACCCTCTGGTAATTTAACATAGCTATTGAAAATCACCATTTTTAATGGGAAAATCCACTATTAATGGTAATTTTCAATAGCTATTTTGACATAACCAGAGGGTAAAACCCCCCACTTTTTTTGGGTTCTGTCACCTGTCTCATCCAAGAATATCTCGTATATCCCATGCACGTGGTTCCACGCCGATGCACTTCTTCTGGGATGATGCTGAAGAGACGGAGGACGAGGTGCTCGGGCTTACCACATTGGGGGCTCAATCCTAGTTGGTTTGAGAAGATATGGTCTATTATATAACTTGTACAGTTCCATGAAGAAAGTCCCTTTCAACCAGTAGCACCAATGCCCATCAGCGGTTCTGTCAACTGCTCACTTGAACATCGCATGCCATGCTGAAAATGAGCGAATTTGAGTTCTTCTGGCTTCTTGACATACTTCTTCTTGGCATTGTTTCCCAATGACTGTTGGGTTTCAACCTCTTGGTCCGGGAGTGGTGCATTGTTTTTTGCTGAGCCCAAAAACCGGAACGGAACCGCAACGCTGGAACCCTGTAACCCTGGAACTCTGGAACCTGCTGTTTGGATTGCAAAGCTGGTTTCATCCTTTTTTACGTCAAAATCCATCAAACAGCTCGATTCCATCTGTGTAGGCAATGGGAGGTTTCTTTCTACTTATAGGTTTATCATGGTTCACCATGATGGTTTATCATGGTTTATCATGATTTAGATCCTCATTTTCCTGGAAAAGATCACTTCGCCAGGCCAAAGAAGCTGACGGCGATGACTCTCCAGGGTGCCAATGGATTTCCTGGGCGATGAAACTGATGATTCTATGTTGAACCATGTTTAATCATCATCATCATTGAAATGATACTGCTCAGCACAGTTTAACCATATTCTTTAACCATAGTTGGAGGTTTCCTAACATGAGTGCACCCCCCAAATCATCCATTTTCAATCATTTTCATTGGATTTTCCATGAAAGAAACCATCCATTTTGTGTACCCCGATTTCAGGAAACACCCATATGTCTGAAAATCTGGTGTAATGGTGGATTCATGGTATCATGGAATATGGCTGAAACGGCATTATAAATGATCATAAATCATAAACATTCATAAACGACAATTTGATGATCAACGGTGGATTTGATGATCATTTTTCTTTGATTTTCCCAACCTTTCAAGACAAACTCCATGTTTTTCTGAGGTTTTGAAGTGTGTTGAAGATGCTTCTGAGGATTTTCGCCAACAATGATCTCCTTTGGAATATGAACAAAAACACATTCAGGTTGAAGGATTTGTCTCTACCAAGTTTCCGTACCTGAGAAAGTGCTCAAACATCTGATATGACATGTGCACAAAAACTGAAACTGATGGATTTAGCCGGCCAAAAGGTTTTTTTGGACATACTCGCATGGTTCACCATCCGATAATTCCATGGACAAAACCTCGGGACGGACTTCACCTACGCACTGGATCTATATCCCTTGAGAAGGTAGGTGCAAAATGAAGAGGTTTACCCTAAAGAAAATTCGAGCGATAACCCAACGAAGGGATCGTAGAATTGAAGGGACCAAACAGGAATCCCACCATATTTTATGGGAGAGACATGGTCTCCCGGTTGCCAGGGAGGAGGACTTCGAAGACTCGCCTCGTCCTCGAAGACTTTCGCAAAGTTCCAGGCGCTCCAAGGACCCGTGTTTGAACGAAGTGCTTAAACTCAAATTGTGGTTTAGAACTCAGGCCTCATTTCTACACTGGTCTGAAGTGAGGCTGGAAAAATCCTGAAAAACACCCGAATCATCTGCCTGAGGACTCCACTGGTAGTGGAGCTCGACGCAGATTTGCTGTGGGGCAACCCAACGCTGGATTTTGTGACGTGGGAGATATTGAAAAATATGGCCGAGAGCTATCTTTTTACATCAATAAAAACCATAGAATCTCAAGTTTCAGTATGAATGAATCGATGTTGCCACGACAATCTATGCGCAATTTGGATCAATGATCAGCTGGTGATGACTGGGTTGGTGATCCCAGTCGCAGGAATTCATCCCCCCAAGCACCAAAAAATGGCGCGTGAACAGGACCGTTTGCTGAAATGATCCATACGGAATATTGCATATATATATATACCCTCTGGTTATTTAACATAGCCATGGTATAGCTGGCCCATAGAAATAGATGGTTTACCTGTTTTCATAGCATGGTGAATCTTTCCATGGCTATGTTAGTCATAACCAGATGGTAATATATATATATATATACAATATTATGCAATATTATATGATATTAAAACATCCTATCACATGATGGTCGATCCTATCACCATACCTCCAAGCAGTTGATGGTCTACTGACTTGGGTACCCAAATCAGTAGATGAATTTTGGACGGTTAATACTAAACATAAATCACACGTGAATATGTAAATCCATTAAATCATACGACATAAAGACATAAATAGATAAATGAATAAGTTAAGATCAGAAAGTAAGTAAGTAAATAAATAGATAAATAAATAACCATCCATATATATATATATATATACATATACATGCACCATAAAGCTTTCATTTTCGACCTCCCCAGTTCCGTCCAGGCGGAGGGCCGTGGCGTCAGCATCTTCTCGGTGGGCTCCGGTTTTTCCTCGGCCTCGGTCTTCGATCGGATCGAGCTGCCGCCCGAGAAGAGGCGCGGTTGGTCGCTGGGTCAGGGGTCTGTGGAACCAAAAAAAGACTAAAAAGGGTGACAAAAAAAAAGAATGTTCTAGTTTTATATAGTTTCGATGTTTTTGACTTGCCGTTTGATGTGTTCTTCGGCATCTGAATTTGGTTTGCTAAATATTTTGTGGGGAATATAGCTGGTAGAATTGGGGAAACTGACTGGATACCGGATGCAGTCTGAAGTACATTTTTACAATTTAAGCGGCGACATGCTAACCAAACCAGCCAAAAAAAAAGAGCATTTTTTTGCAGGGAATCTAAGAGTGGCCATGCGAATTTTTTTGGGATTTAACGATCACGGGGATATTTCTGTATAGAATATTGCCGTTCTAGAAGGGATTTCACTACTAATGAAAGAACTGGTGAGTTTGGTAGTATTCATTCAAGCTTTACTTTTCATCCATTTTGCTGCGGACGTAGAAATATATATATATATATAAATATGTATATATATATATATGTATACACATAAAATGATAACAGTATACATATATATAATAACAGCACATTATATATATATATATAATAATCCTAATTCAATAATCATTCTAGCGATAATAATGATAGTAATGTATATTTACATATATATATATAAATACTGTATATAGATACATACACGTATATGATAGTACAATAATAATAGTACAATAATTCAATAACAAATGAACAAACAAA
>Ga0126342_10004602_pt1 | contig 23655 bp, 18 predicted proteins | sample Cyp1metagenome_FD_92528 | JGI IMG/M metagenome (GOLD analysis project Ga0126342, IMG submission 92528) | Coral microbial communities from Lord Howe Island, Old Settlement Bay, Australia - Cyphastrea 1 metagenome | ecosystem: Host-associated > Invertebrates > Cnidaria > Coral ...
ATAATATATGTATAATATATGTATAATATATGTATAATATATGTATAATATATGTATAATATATGTATAATACATGTATAATATATGTATAATAAAAGTATAATATGTATAATTAATATATGTAAAATATATGTATAATATGTGTATAATATATGTATAATTAATATATGTAAAATATATGTATAACATGTTTATAATATTCAGGGTATAATATATGTATAATATAGATACGTATGTTTTTGTAAATAAATAAATAAATAAATATATATATATATATATATATATGTGATTGTTATACAGTGGATTCGATATGGATTGTGATATGGATATGGAAAATCAGTCAGGGATATGAATATGACGTGGGTTTCTCACTATGGTGTTTATTTCATTAGACGGAAAGTTGGGTTTCAAGTTTGACGAGCTGGGAGTATAATTCGAAAAACTTGGTCTATAGTAATCAATAATAATACATACTGAAAAACTGAACAGTGTTTCAAGGATGGTAGTTCGAAGACATGTCCCTCATTATTTCCAGGTATCCACTTTACTCTCTGTTGGTTGCTATAATGAACACACAAAACATCTTGGAGGTTCTCAGATTCCGGCCTTGGAGGCCACCAAGATATCTATCTGGGTCTGAGAATAGTGCTTTGCCCATTGTATCGGATATTGTATCCATTGGTTTGTTGACAAATGGTCATCATTTTCCCATATTTTCCCTATGAAAATGGCTATGTTCAATATCTATTTAAGGGCGGTATAGCCATCCTCTTCACTCTTCGGATTCATAGGATTCATCTAGTACTGTTGATCCCAGATGACAAGTGACCAATGAAAACACGAAGGCGACCAATAAGTGCTGGCAGAGTTCCGATTCAGTAGGTTTGTGAACTGAACATTGGCACTGTACATCTGGATCCTTTTGGATCATGCAATGTGAGTGAATCCAGTGTTTTTCACCATCTTCTGTTGATACGCAACAGCACGGGGAGTGTCAGGGACGGAATAATACGAGAAGCCATGATTATACCGGCATGGAGGACTTTCATAATCGTACCACCTATCTTCCTCGGGGTCCATTTCGACACAGTCCCTAGGGATCCCAAACATGCGCTCAGCAGATGTTCCACAATCTAATCCTTTGAGAAAGGGTTTCGGGAAAGATTTGTTCCAAGACAGTGCTCACAGGAAACGGGGAAACCCCTACATAGCCTGCCCCTCCACCCAGTCCAGCCAGTGGCATCTCCGAATGTTTTTCTTCGCGTTGCCAGCACTACGCATCACTTACGCAAGCACTTGCAGTATCCCTGGGCATCCAGCATCATCTTCAGGGCCACCAGCAACCAAACAATTTGATATTTAAGCACAATTCATCATATATAAAGATTGGGATACCCAGGGCAAGGAACAAATTAGTTGTCATCACTAAAGTCATCCCAGTGCTCAAGGTCCAAGTGACTCTTTTGCCTTGATGGATCCATATCATCGAAAGACAAACATGTTTGAATGGGTAATCATAGCCTAGCCAACAAAAAACATGTACAAACTCAAACATTTTGATCTGAAGATGGGTTCAGGGGCCCAAGGTAAAATCGTTTCAACGCGATGAACTCAACTTTGCTGTTGTTGGCAGATTGGCACACAATGGCAATCCTGCCAATGAAGTCCTCTGGCTTGTAGCCACTGAAGAAACGATGGTTGTAGCCTAAGTATGTTTTATCAAGTTTGACCAAACATAAGTCAACCCTTGCTATGATTTTGACCCGGTCCCCCATAATATCTTTTAATCTTTGGTGGTTTTGAAAACACAACTGTGAAAATGCCACCCTGTGGCATTCCTCCAACTGCTGCAGCGCCAGCTCCTGCCAAGCCTCGGTTGGCTTGCCATGGCTCAAGGATGCTCAAGTGGACAACTTGACCTGCACATGGGAAAAAAAACATGTTATCTAGCTACCCCATAGGTTTAGTAGGTATACTGATATTCCCAAGCACCTGCACCCCCAATCCCTTGAGTTGAGAAACATGTAGCTTTGGGCGACTGGGAAAAAGTAGCACACCAGCTTCCACAGCCATGTTCGATAAGATTGCATACGCAAGAAGACATTCGTCAGAGATGTTTTGCAAATCCTGTGCCTGAGATTCTGTGAGATACCTGGGAAGAAGTTCGGTTTTGCGATGCCACTCAGCAGCATAGAACCTCAGAAATTAAAACAAAAGATCGCCCTTGACCACACGGTTTGTGGAACATCTGCTCGGCGCATGTGTGGGATCCCTAGGTACTTTAAAAAATATGTATACACATTTACAAATATAACTAGTATTATAAAGTCAACAGGTCGCATCACCAAGCAACAGCATTGTTGCCATCAAGGACAACCATCGGTCACCAGGATGAGCCTTTGCAAACTCAATCGTATACTCACAAAGCCAGGCAACTACACATCTAGCCTCAGCAGGTAGGTCAAAGGCTGGGGTTGCAACAACCTGGGCTTCGAATTAAATAAACCTGTTCCTTGGGATATTGGACAAAACAATTTCCAAACCTTGCCCCAAAGGATTGCAAGAAATTCAAAAGAATAAGGATAGTTCAAAACCCTGGCACATTCCAAGCCTTGCTCTGGAGTTCCGGCCAGGGATGCTGTTTGCTCCTCAATCTCCAGGGCCGAAATTTCGGCATCGAGTGCCTTACTTGGGCAGTTCCCAGGAATATGGAAAAAACAAACAGTTTTGGAAGTTGAACCTTTGGGAGCATATACCAAAAAATTGAAGCAAAATAAACAAACTTCGGGCATGAAATCAAACCAAAATGTACTGTACATGGTTCTTTCTCGCCCACTCCTTAAAGCAATCGTACGCAAGAAGCAATCTGTCACCCTCATCCATCTCAAGACCACCAAAGACATCGTCATACTCTAGGAGCTTCCTAAAAACACCACCACAGATCCATAGGTCAGCACCTAAATTGATCGTATGCATACCATCCCACTTCAACATTTTGATGTCAAAAGATGGAAGTCGGAGCAAAGGACCTAAGCTAGGGGTTTCACCGGTCAATCTCAACCCTTAAGCTTCAGAGAAAGCTTCAGAGATTTGTATACCCATACAAAAACCCATATCGTTATCAAATCAAACAATCAAACACACAAATTTATGAAAATAAAAGGTGATTGAAACTAATAGGGTGTCTTCGCACACCATCTTTGAGGCATTCCAGGAGGAAACTCTGCGTGTCATGCCGGAACTTGGTGTGTAAACGTGCAGGTGCTGAAAAGTAATCAGGCTTGCTAGCATGGCAGCAGTGGCAAACGGATTTGGCCAGGTAGTTGCACGATAGCTGCAGCCAGTCCTGAAGCTGGATGATACGAAATCCAAACAAAGTGGTCAACTTGTTTGAGAATTCATATATCTATATATTTGTATAAATATTGTTAAGCATAATATTATATATATATTTACAGTCGGATCCAAGTACTTCTTGAGAAGATATTTGGCCTCCCAAATCATACCCTAAATGCTTCCCCAGAAAGTACTTGGGCCCATAGGTCGACCCAAAAATCTACATAAAACAACATCCAACATCAAACTGAAAATGTAGAAGAAGGAACCTTTTGCCACTTCCAGTCCCCACGGATCTCAGTCACAGCATACCGCAAGTTGGCCTTCTCAGGGTCAATGCTAATTCCATCATTGTAGAGAAGGCATAGGGAGTCCACCACCTGATCCGCTGCAATGGCAACAGATGGCAGTGCAGCTTTCCATGGTTTCCTGGAAAAAAAACCGTTGGGCTTGGGGGACAAGAGGTGCTGAGCCACTGCAACATTAACAAGACAAGTCGCTGCTTCCAGTAGTTTGAAGACTGTTGGAATTCCTGCGTTGATCTCCTTGGCAAACCCATGGCCAAGGGGATGCATGGGTTTGCTATCATAAAGCTTCAACTCTCTACTCTAGAATCTAGAAATGCATGTGTCAAAGAAATACAAAACTTACTGTACATCAACACAATATAAGTTTCAGTGCGACATAGGCAAAGGGGAAAGCAACACTCTGTGCTGTTTTTTCTGGGATCGATGGCGCATCCAAATGCTATCAACATGATTTCCTCCCCATTCTCCCTGAATTCACATTCATCGCCCCACAGCCAAAGTGGTATGTGGTTTTTCTCCGGGCTGATGTTTGCTAAAGGTGATTTTCGTTGGGCAAGATGGTTCCAGTACTCACGGACATCAGCTTCCTTGATTTCAGGCCAATCAGCAACAACGTTGTGGGGTAGAACTATTGGATGTTTCCTGCAGGGGAAGGGCAAAATAGACAGACTGACTTGGAACAGCCTGAGCCAGTAAAAAACATATTGAGCCATGCCCTTTCCATTCCAACTGAAAGTCCTGGTTTCAACACCATTTGGCCCTCGTGTTGTCTGTAAAGGCACATCATCTACCCAATCGATTTGCACCTCCAAAGGGAAGTTGAAGTCAGACTTAATGCAATTGAATTATATCCCTTCCCCAAATTTAAAAATAGCACATACAAGCATACCCAATAAACCGAATGATTTACACATATTTGGAACCATTTGGGGGTGGGATAAGATTCACATGAGTACAGGCAGCTGGGTTTGATCCTTTGTTTGACCCAGAAAAATATTTCGTAAAAAAACTATGCATTAGTACAAAAACAAACCCATTTATATCTGGCCTGATGGGGATCTTTCCTAGCCACTTTCCGTAGCATGTCCCGCTGTACATTCGATGTGTACTTGCCTTTGCACCCCGCATGCTGCAAGGATTTGCATGGGCCCTGCCATTGCACCCCATGGAGTCGAAATTCCTGCCATCCAGGTGCGATGTGGGGCATCAAGGCTTAGCTAGAGGGAAAAACATGGGGCACCATCCAGTCCAGTATTAGAATAATGATATATCTATATATTATATATATGCATTGAAGGTTATTGCACACTTCTCAAAGTTCTTATCCTTATTTGAGTTCTCAGGTAAGGATTTGGTATCTGCTGGTGATGGGTAAATCAAAACTTGACAATACCTAATGAGCACTCCTTGTCCACATAGGTGAGCATCTTCTGGGTTTTCGCAAATGAAGTTACCTCGATGTAGAGGTGTTTAACAACATGTTCTTTGTGATTGTTTTTTCCCAAGCTTGGGCCTGATGACCTGTTTTCTGAAAGATTTCTCAAAAATATTTTTTCATCGCGATGGTTAACCTTCAATGGCAAAGCCCATGCAACCCAGTATGACCACATGCAACCAAGATTCTCCCAAGCCAGCTTCTTTCATCAAGAAAGCATATAGCGGCGAAGACTTGGCTGCAGCCAAGTTGGGACCTGCGTGGGTATTCAGTCTCAGGTTCAGCAACCAACCTATTGATGTGCTAAATCATGATATCTATCTATATATATATAAATGGATCCAAACACTGTTTGAGAAGGAATTTGACCATCCAAATCATACCCCAACTACTTCCTAAGAAGGCACTTGGATCCATATATGTATATATACAATAATATATATATATATATGTGTGTGTATTTGTTTTTGTTATGTCACTGAACCGTTCCAGAAGGCATTGGCCACACCCCGCATGGGCAAAACAAATGCCCCATACTGCACCTTTTTTCACCGAGCTCAACATGTTTGTCAACTTCGGCTTGCCCCAGCAAGTATCCAAAACTATTGGAAGCCATCGTCAAACCCCATCCAGCTGTAGATATCGGCTCACGGAAGCAGTCACATGTTGAATGTGTGTAATATTACATACACCATGTCATTATATTGATGAACGGGTTAACGCATATAGAGGAATGCATTTTCGATATTTTGCCAAACCCACATGTCCGGCTAAGGGGTCTGGTGGTCACATGTAAGGATTACCCTACCTCAGACCGGCTGCCACACATCTCAAACAAAAGATCACTCAGCTGGTGCCCCCTCTCCTGGCTGGGCAGGAGCTGCCTTGGCCTTCGCCTTGGCTTTCGGCTTTGTCGGTTCCTTGGCCGGCGAGGATGGGAAGGATTGGATCCCAAAAAGCCAAAAACAAGGTTAAAGTCCAGAGGCTATATGAGGGGATGATTTTGCCATATTTTTGGTCCAAGTACCTTCTGAGGAAGTGTTTGGAGAGTAATCTGATATCATTTAAAGGCTAAGTACATATATATATATATACCCAGAGGATCCATGTATGGAATATTTACCTACATTGACCCCTAAAGTAATATAAAATAATCCCAATGTAGGTAAATATTCCATACATGGATCCTTAGGGATATATATATATATATAAATTAGGTGTTTGGATTCATATGGGGGCCGGGCACAATAATGAAATTTAGGATGGCGTTTACATTTTAGTTGACGAATTGTAGAAGAATCAAATTAGTCTTGGTGAGTCTTTCTTGCCAAATAAATTTAGCACAGTTTCCAAAACACTCTTGATTGAACGCACAGACCCATTGTAACTGGTAAAGCACGCTTCACAACCACGAATGGCCTTTAAGCACTCTTCCTTCACCTTGGAATTCTCGGGTTCATCAATCACGGTATCACAGATTCGAAGGGCGAACAGTCGCTCCAACTCCAACCTGGAAGCCTTGATGTCGCCCAAGCGGGTGTCAAGCTCATCCTTGAATCCTTTCACCAAGACATCAGTCCTAGGAAAAGGCCACCAGTTGGGATACAAGAAATGTACATGCTCATAGTTCCAGAATCCGTAAATGCAACATATACCAAGCATATGCTTTCCAGAATTAGTCTACCGAGATTCAGTCCCGATTTGTTCTCTGCAAGTTTCGATTGCCACGACAAAATCTCGGTCATCTTTGAAGAACACTGAGAGATGCTGGTGCTAACCCTTTTTGACATGGGTTTTACCTTGGGGTTCTTCTTGTTGTCATCCTCCTGGGGTTTTGGCTTGCCTTCGGTACCAGCAGCTGCAAACGAAACCGCCTTCAACTTGTCCAATTGAGGCACCAAGCCCTGCCTAAGATATGTTTCTTCGTTGTTGGACACAATATTGCACTAAATGTCATTGGTTATATTTAAATATTATACCCATAGGATCCATGTATGCTATATATGCTATGGTAACATTTACCATCAATATACCCCAAATGTTAGCATATATACCATACATGGATCCTATGGGATAGATGGCAAATGAAAAATGTTTGGTTGTACAACTTGATTGAAGGGCCAGTCTGGCTACAAGACAGCTTTGGTTTGTGAAGGATCCAAATCACCACAGGCTTCCAATCCCAGGGCCACAGTTTCGTTGTGCTCCTCTTCGAACTCCATGGCATCCCACACCCTAAGGAGTTGCCAATCCTAAGCGCGTGGGGAAAGTGAAGCTGTATGGACAGAAGGCACAGAAACCCTTGGGGGCAGAAAGGGCACCCAACACAAGCTAAGGGTATATATATGTCATTAAATGGAAATAGCACAGTTTCTTTATTGTCCAGCATAGTTTCTTCGTTTCCTTTGGCTTCGGGGTGTTCCATCCAATAAATGGTGGAATCCCCTTTGGGCTTATTGGCCTCAAGGTGTTTCTTCTCAGTCAGGATATTTGATGCAATCAATGCACCGAACTTCTTTTTGACCTCCAAGTAGGGTAGAAGCACATGTTTTCCACGTCGCTTCTGGGAGTTGCTGGTGTTCATGCGCACATATAGGGACGACTGCATCCAATCTTCGTTGGATTGCAGCCAATCTTCATACAATGCGGAAAGAAGTTTGTCTCAGTTGATCATTTTTTTATATATGAAAAAAATCCAACTTGAGGAATGGATTACCCAAACAAAAAATGTTGTTCACACTAGCATATATATACGATAAGATACTTTCCTTTCTCTTCTTCCACAGCTCCACGATGGCTTGTGGACAACCAGGTCCTCAGGGATTTATACAATGACATTAATATCTATCCCGGGTAAAGTACTATATGATTTGAAATATCATTTTACATTAACATGTTAAGTTGTAGAACCGTTTGGGAATTCATTGCGAGGTTGTTGTAGCCCCTTGCCTTGCACACTCCTCGTAAACCTCATTCTTGAGTTGTGATCAAGTCTCGCCAAATGTTCTGTTTCCGTTTCGTCTCGTCCATCAGGACCTATGAATTTGACTCCACCCCCTGGAAGAAAGACTGCGTCAGGATCATTTCGATATTTTTCGACCAACGATTTCTGTGCAGCCTCTGCCTGGGGTAGTCAAAGCTAACCAACTTAAACAGAGCATAGCAGTAGGTCTCTCCTTATGAGGGGGGGTACTGTGATATTGTTTGACTCATATCCCCTTAAGGATTGACAGGATGGCTAAAGATTACAATAATATATTTCGAAACAAAGCTCTTGACATAAATGCATATATTTGATATGCAGCTGATTCATCCATATATATATATATTATATTATATATGTACGTATGTTTAAATCCCCACATCAAACTAAATAGTTATTATATAAGTGCCCTGGATGTGATGTGTTCAACTTGTAGGCCTCCAGCTGGGTCGTGTCTTTCCTGGTAAGCTCTGTCGCTGCCACCTCAGGCACCGTTTGCTGATCAGCTGCCTTTCCAACTTCCGCTTCAACCCGAGGTGCATCAGCAGGGGAGGGACAGACCGAGTCATCTGGAATCACCTGGTATGGGGACCAATCATTGTAAAATGGAACTGTAAACTATCATATCTATAAAAATGTTGGTTTTTGAAAAACACCTTATTATTTACATGTACATGTTTATTAACTATATAATGGGGAACCAACAAATGTTATTTGATTGGAGCCCACCTTGGGGGTAGTCTGTGCCACCTCCAACACAGCCATCAAAGCTGACTTCTGGGGGCCATCTTCAAGGGACATCACATAGCTCAAAGCCAACGTAGGAGCATCCAAGACCGTGGGTTCAACCGGGGGTTCAACTGGGGGTTCATGTTGAGCACCATCTCCATCCCAAAAATTCATGTTCATAAAGTCATCGAGCTCAGCCATAAGCGAATCATCGATATCATCATGGGGTTGCGGTGTATGGTAGGAGCCTAGAATTGAACTCAACACCTTGTCACAAGCCACCTGAGCTGCCTTGTGCATCTCCACTACGGCCGATTCTTGGGAAGAAACCTTGCTATGAGAAGCTAAAATCTTTTGGTTGGCCCATTCCTCAATTTTCTGCCGGACTGTGGAGCTGACAACACCAGACCGCCCACCCATCTTGATGAGCTGGTGCTCCTTTGCCTTGGGAATGTGCTGGCAAAGGTTGTCATGTTCTTCTCTGAACTTGTTCAAGTCCTCCAGTCCCACATCGTGAGTACGGATCAAACGCCAAATCTCAGCGATGGCCTCTACATGACCGGGGGCATGAAGTGGTGGCACTTGGGGGGCTCTCACCTTAATCCACTGCATCATGTTCGAGACATGCTTTTCAATAGGGTCGTCCAACATGGCCAAGTCATTCCCAAACAAAAAGTCAGCCAGGGATTTGTCACACTTAGTGGCCATCTCCAAGTCTTTCTGCACCAGCGAAGAGGGGTCTTCCCAGCTGGGACCCAAAGGCAATGTAGTCATGGACATCGTACTTCTCAAAAAGATAGGATCACCAGAACCACCTTTAAATGCCAATGGGAAGTCAAGACTATAGGCATTAATGTTTCCCCTTTGAATTTGTTACACAAACCATTTTAATAGAACACAAAACATTTCCATTGGGTCACTGAAACCAGACTTTGAGCCAACATACCTTGCCCTGATTCGACTGCAGGTGCCACAGGATGCGATCCAGAAGGACCTGCCACCTGTATGCATGGGGAAAGGCGATGGAGATCCCAGCGGTTTCGCCCGCCCCAAAAAGTAGATATTTAATTCAATAATATTGTATTAATGTTAAGCTGAAGGGGTGATTTAGAGATTTAAGTATATCTTAATATATCTGGATTCAAGTAACTTCTGAAGAAGTATTTGGGGGTTTGGTTCTTGGGGCTCAAGTACCTTCTCCGATTTATATCATTTATATATATCTGGGTCCATGGAAATACAACTACACATATATATATATAAATATTATATATATATATATTTATTTATTTATTATATTTATATATATTTATATATATTATTATCTCAAAATAGGGGGCCCAGGAGGGAAATTTTTAGTGTAACATAAAACTTTTTGGGCAACCCTTATTTTGGGAAATTCCCATATTGAAGCTCCACCAAAAAAACAGTGAATGGCCAGGTACCCTCTCAACAGAAGTTGAAATTCTACATAAGCATTGATTGGTGGTGCCCTTTTTACCCTTGTTTGGACCCTAAAACTCTTAAAAAAGGGCACCCTTCAAAATGACCCATAAGGACTTTTAACTTCCGTTGGTTGCCCCAAAATCAAAAACAACTTGAACTGTTTGTCCAAAAGTACCTGAAGATTAAAACACAGTTTGAAGTTCAGCCACTGGCTGAGTAAGTTCCAGAAATAGAATTGACAACCAAATCAAAAGTCATGAATCACTAAATACAGTACAGATGAAACAACGTAATTAATTAATAACCAACAAAGTTTTTCAATCTGGTACCTCGTGAATCTCATGCTTGGTCTTCTTGTGCTCAGGACTCTTGGTAGGTGTAAACAAGGCTTTAGGTTTTGCCAACCCATTATCACGAAGATGCTTCCTTCCAGATGCAGCACGGACCGGTGTGGCGACAGGATGATCCGCTCCAGCTTTGGGTTTCACACCTTGCTGGATCAGTGTTTGAGCGCACAACATTCCTGATGGATGTTATGAACCATCATATCAACCACAACTTCGAGAATCAGCTCAACAGAGATTCCAAGAACAATGGGCCTACTGCCAACACAGCCTATGTGAGCTGCACTGGCTCAATGGAAGCTGACTCGCCTACAGACCCGGAAGCTGATGAAGATGGACAACATCTCCATTGGTCGACTCACTAATTGATGTAGCACTAGTGGAAGTGACCCAAACAAGGTAGTTAAAATGTAATGGAAAGCATTGCTGGTAGAAGCTAAGCACTACTATCTCTTTTAAAGGGAGCATTTTTGCCTGAATAGTTTTGATGGGTGTCTCAGAGCATGTCACTGTTCCTTGAGGTATGATTCTTTTGATTCCAACCAAGCAACCCTCAGACTGTCCAGCACTAGCACTGATCTTGGCAAGTTCCAACCGTTTGGTCAAATTGCCCATCTCTGCATTGAAGTTGAACGATTCTGCCGAGGACTGCGACTTCGCACTCGCCTGTTTCCAGGACTGGAAAGGGGAAAAGGATGTGATGAACATGGGTTTTGATCGAAACCTTTAAAACATATATATATATATAAACTGTAGAATATAATATATATATAACACATATATATATATATACATAAATATATATATACATATATATATATATATATATATATATTATATGTCTATATATATTATATATATTAAATATTATATATATTATATATTACATATATATATTACATATATATATATATATATTGCCAGTATTAAATGATTTTCACATTAACCTTAAGAAAATATGATCTGAACAACACCTGAACATAGGCAGCTGTATGGTAAACTCCCCATGGCCTCTGAACCCCCGGGTGAAGCTTTAGTTTTCGCTGCCGTCATCATCGATCTTTCACTTGGCATATCTCCTCACAAGGAAACCAACCCCATTTTCAATGGCTAAGAGGGCCCCCCCCAGGCTAACGCAAAATAACGCAAAATAACGTCCAGAATTGCCTCAGCACGGTCTTTGCACGCAAAATAACGCTAAATTAACGCATATGAAATTTGCTACATCCAACTGTTTCTTATTGAATTCGAACGTTATATCTGGAACCCATCAAAAAATTTGTTTACATTTAACATGTGGAAATCAAATACTGCTGATCCAAATAGGGAACCTTCAACTTCCACATTTCCAAACTGATGACATATAAATCGAAAAACAAAATAGATCTGGAAATGTGGAAGATAATGTTTGATTCCACATGTGGAAATAGAAATTTCAGAAAATAAATAATGTTCTATGAAAATGTGGAAAATATATTTGAATCCACATGTGGCACTGCAAACCAACTGTGGAAACTGTGGAAGCTATCTATCATCAATTTCATGCCACATGTGGAAATATAGAAACCAAATGTGGAAATGTGGAAGCTATCTATCATCAATTTCATGCCACATGTGGAAATATAGAAACCAAATGTGGAAATGTGGAAGTTATTTTCTGGAATTCCAGGTTTTTTTTTGAGAAATAATATATATCAATGTGGAAATGTGGAAGCTGTCATATCTTGATTCCACATGGAAATTAAAACCCAGACCAGATGTGGAAATAAAACCCGAATATGGAAATGTCTTTATTTGTTTTTTTTTCGCACTAGTTACGCTACCAAAAATATGGCCAATATGGGATCCCAGACATACCTTTAAATTTTAATAGATATTCCCTTACCTAGCTAGGGGATACCTAGCATAGTCTCATAAGCATAATTTGGGTACATCATGTTTTGAAATATCTCCAAAACACAAAGCCACAGCAGAAGAACCCATCCTGCAATCAGCCAGGGCGTTGTCAGCACCAACACCCCAGTCAAGCTCAAAGGGTCGAACAAAATGGGCTGCGATATTTGAATTTTTGACATTGGCAACATATGATCTATCCAGCTATTGCAAGCTTATAAATCAATTCTTGGGCTTCTAATGCATGCACAAATCATATTGTCTTTTTGTCCGCTTTGTCAGATTGTTTCAGGTAATCATCTAATTGCTGTGCGGGTAAAAGCCCTTGGAAATCAACAGGCAACACTTCACGGATCGTTGTGTTGGATATATATATATATATATATTATTTAGCTAGGGCACCCACATCTGCTGAATTTCAAATAATTAATGGAATCTCAAACACATGCCTTAGGATTTTTCCCAGAGGCTTTTGGATTCCCTCAAATGCAAAGCACTATAGCTAGGCTGTATAATTATGTTAGGTCATCCCATTTAAATATCGCTGTCGTGCGATTTCAGCTACCCTCTCACTTGGTTCGATCTGCACTGGCACCAGGGGATCCGGTACCAGCTTCCCAGTAGCAATGGCACAGTTGATAAACTCCAGGAATGGCTGGAGTTGGGCGAAGTCCCAGCAATTGGGCGGTGGCTCCTGGAGCATCAGGCACAAACGGCTGTGGGGCTGGAGATCCTTAAATCTGAGCTTATGGCTACTCCCTGTGAGATTGGAGATCCCTGATTGATTTATTCTTAGTGTCCAATTCCCTGAAGGCTATCAAATCTATAAAAAGACCCCGCTCAAGACCAACTTGCCATTTTGCCTGACATGTGCACAAAAGGGAAAAAATTATCCAATCCTATCATTTTTTTTCTGGTGTATTTTTGCCTGAGATACCAAAAGGCCAGTACCCCCATCAAGACAATGCCGTGGAAAGTGGTTGATTGTCACCCCATTCTTAATGTTTGGGAGGCGCACTTTAGTAACACCCATCCAAGCTTCTAGTTTGGGCTAGCTGCAACTCAAACATTTTATTTGCTTTCACCCTGGCTTGGAAACTATTTTTTGATCATAGAGACTTCAAATAGAAACATCCCTATGCATATGCATGGGCAATACATATCATGTACCACTTGAAAAAATATCTCCTTGAAACCCATAGATTTGATAAATCCATGAAGATCTGGGCACCGTGGCGATTCCTTAGTTTGACCAGCAGATGATTTTGGGGAACTGTTTAAACATGAGGTTGATGTACATATATTGAATGGTGGACCTAGAAGCAAAAACACCAAAACCTGAGCTCTCCCTTGTCATGCTCTTGTTGTGGTTTTGGTGCTTTTGCTTATCAACCCACAGTTCAAATGAAACCATAATAAGGATTGTCATCAGTCGCCGATGTGATGCACACAAAAATATTGATTCAGAAAGTGATGTAAAATAAACAAGAATGTTGCATATTACTGAATCCCAAGGGTCAGATGACATATATCCCAAATGCAAGTTCGCCACTTCACGTCCAAAAGCTTGTGGATACTGCTGGGACAATTTCATGTCCTTGCCTCCGCTCCTTAAAAGGGTAACCAACACCACCCAAGGCATGAAACTAATAATTCCGATGCTATTTTTTGCAAAGGTCTCCAGAATGCTGAGTACCGGTCACTGATTTTTTACCATTTTTGCCAATGGTAACTTTCACCATTTGGCGATCCATGCTCTCAGCCTTGTCCTTCAGCTTTTTGCGGTCTGTCCCTGAAAGTGTTTGGTTGAGGTAGCCCGCCCAAATCCTGAGAGCAGGCCAATATATATATATAACATAATGTTGCAGTGGTCTTGCCAGTTTATGCCAGTGTGTGGGGACAAATTTCTAAATTTGAGTCCCATGCAAACTGTTATAAGCTTAGCCAATGACAACACTTTAACCTTTTTTGGGGGTTCCCCAACAAAAGCTTCTTCAGGCACACAGACCCAGTCAACTAGAAATGATTTTCTTAAATAGGACACCAATTTTATACATATATATATATATATGAATTGATGAGTAAGTCATACACCCCTATGATAGTGCATAATTTTTCTCAAATGTCCTGAATCCAAGTCTCGCATTAGAAATCCCCAATTGTGGTTTGACGCTCCAACCACCATAGAACCCCATTGACCTGAGTTGGAAACACATCACGCCCGCAGAATATACACATATATGCATATTATATAGAAGATAAATCATTGCTCGATATGCACTGGTTTGTTCTATACAGCACATGTAATTAAGCCAGCTGAGCACCCTACCATGAAGTGCGATGGCATCCCAGCCACTGTTGATGAATGATATGGTTGAGAAAGGGCCATACATCAAGACTGCTTCGAAGGGGGTTTTCGATCATCCACACTACGTTGCGTGCCAGCGCAACTAAGATTAACATGCACGAACGAGTGCATATGCAATTTCCAGCTTGCACAAAGGCAAAGGTAAGATCCCCGTAGGGTTTCAAAAAGGATCTCATGTGCTGAGAAATACTCATGAATGAAAAAGAATTGCAGGGTACTGCAAGCCAGCAAAGTCCAAATTCCTGTACCCGGAGCAGCAGCTTCAATTAGTTCAAAAACCCAATGATAAGGTTGATATCCTGCAGGGCATCATTCGCCACATCAAAGCCTTGCCTGGGGCCATGCATGGAAATTTGCACTGCAGGAGAATCTTCAATTTCGAGATTGATTTCAACCAGTGACTCGGTCCAACCCTGCTCCCAGCCCGGGAGTCAAAGCCAAGATGCGCTGTTGCACCGGCAGATCCTGGGCACGGCTGGCAAAATTTTGACGATTTATGGGGCTGCTTTCAACATGAACCAATTTCAGCAAAACAGATCAATACATATGCAGGTTTGAGGGGAACTACACTATGAGTGAAAGATCAAGTTGCTCATTACTTTAATCAATAGTATATGGCTTCCCCCAGAAAAACAGCTTAAACTTATTTTGGGGCACTTAGGGGCCTACAGAAGAATGTTTAAATTGTGATCATCTTGAACCGTTTAGGTCTCGAACAGACATGATCGATAGATAATGTGCATATATGAAGGATGACTTCTGCTAAAAGTTGATATATAGATCGGCGAACACTTAATAATGAAATTTTATCATATTATATATATATATATATGATACCATGGGCAAAACTAGTATCAGCCAAGGATCGAAAACCTGACACCACACTACCAATTCCAGAATAGAATTCGGCGCAGCACAAATCCTGCAGGCAGGAAATGATCTTACTCAGTGGATGTCCTGTTCTAACTAAAACTTAAAATATATATACATCATATATATATATAGAGAGAGAATATGTTTGGGGTCATGCTGATCCATGACTAAGTGGTTTGATGCAAGGATAAAATGGCCTTGCAGCCGAATTTGGCACTTTTAAAAATCTAAATGCTATCCCTAAGGATCCATGTATGGAATATTTACCTACATTGGGATTATTTTATATTACTTTAGGGGTCAATGTAGGTAAATATTCCATACATGGATCCTCTGGGTATTGACTGGATCGGGTATACTGGTAAGGTATTACTAATCACATCGATCAGGATACAACATATAGTATAGGTTACCACCTTGGCGAGTCCCTACCAACCCCCAGTCCCGGAAGCAGTCACTTGATGCATTCTGGGCCACAAAGTCCAGAAGATGCACCCTGAGGCCCAGGAGGAATATTATACATGTGTGTGCAAAAAAATATACATGTGTATATATATACATGTATATATATAAATATGATAGAATAATGCATCAAGAGAATTCAAATTGAACTGCCTAAACTTTGCAGACAACATGCAGACGCACACACACGCACAACATGCATAAAATATATATTTATAAATATTATTAGATATACTTTTCGCTTACACACACATAATTTATACAAATATTTATGGAAATATATACCATACAAATGTATGTTGATCCCAGGTAGAGCAATCTACAATCATCCATGTTTTGGCCCAAGAATCAGGACTGGAGGTGCTCCAAGACAAAGTAAAACTGCTATCTGGAGCTTCGACATGTGAAGGGATCGGCGAGGGGATCGGCGAGGCATGGCTGATACAACTTGGCTAATGTTTTGGTGGATTGGTCACTATTCCCCTGGATCCAAACATTTTCCTAGGAAGTATTTCGGAATTAATTTGGATAGGATGTTACTGCAACATTCTTCAGGAAAGGTTTGAGTCCTAATGCGTTTCTGCACATCACATGACTTGCTGTGGGGTTGGATAAAACTATTTCTCATGAAAGGCACTATCAAATCTGTCCCAGCTTGGAGCTTTGCTGCAGCCAAAATGTGAAATACTGATGCTTCTGCACTTACCATTGCATTGCAGACTAGTTGTTACCAATTTGATTTTAGAAACCTTTCAATATCTGTACCCAATTTTCCCGAACCCACGTGGTAGGGGGGAGTCGCACCTGATGGAGACGATGATCTTTCTTTCACACCTGCAGCAGACCCCAACCCCACAGGAAGAAAACCTAGATATAGTCACAACTCATATGAACAGGGCTATTTGGTCCATGTTTGGGTCACAAGCTGGTGTACTTTTCTACAAAAAATAACTTTCTCTGGGGCTAGGCAATTACACACACAAGATCCCTCCCCACTTCCCACCTGGACGCAAAACCAGCGCATGATTGCTGCTTGATGCTGAGGATGAACTGGATGATCTACCTGCGTGGGGAATGCGCACTGTGCAACCCGGCTCTTGGTGGAACCACTGATGGGAGGTGTGGGATATTGAATTAATAGATCAAGATTGTGATTTCGAAATCAAATGAACAAAATGCTGCATTATGTAGGCCGTCCTCTCCGAATCAAAATCAGATAAGTATAAGTACAAATGCATTAACAAATAATATTATTGTTTGCATGTGTGTCTAGCTATATTTCGTGGAGTTGCTCAATGGCACTGACCCCAACCCATTTTGAAGTCCTTCCTCACCACAAGCTCAGAAACCTAGGGCAAAACTTATTGCCACAACCCGCTACAAAATGGCATTCGCCACAGCTTCACCAAGTGAGCCACAGGTGTCAAAATCTGTCAAACTTGTAAATTCCAGCTACTGGCCACATGCACGGATCATAAATGAGCACATGTGTTAAAACGTTTGAGACACCTAGATATCAACCCATAGGATATCAACCCGTAGACTCAACTCGTGTCTATGCTGTGCGTAAGCCCCAGATCAACTTAATTTGCATATTCCATATAGTCCGAAAAATCTACAGATTACTGCAGGATCAGCCATCTCAGACCGAAGTCGACCACATGGCAATCTTCTTGGCCATGTCCCACCTGGCAAGAACAAGGTCTCATAGTTGTTGCTACAAGCATATAGAAAATTCAATCTAGATGCAACATATTATATATGTATATATGCATAATATATTATGGAATTGTCAAATGTAAAGAGAGGGAATCCAAAAACATGACAATTAGACCTAAATTCAAAGGTTTCGGGATACCCCTGTTTTTGAGACATATCTACTCGATAACAAAGCCCAGGTGTTACTTTCACCAGCAATGATTGAAGAGGAGCTAACATATGCATAAAACTTACATCGACCAGCACTGTTGCATGTTCTAATTCTTGAGATACTCCTGCAACAGCATGTGCACCACTTGCTTGCAAAATCTTGAAACAGGCTAGGGGTACGCATTGGTCACATCACCGTCCCATCCAATCTGCATGCCGCCAGTAGGGTAAGGAGCCTTACCTAGAAGCTCCATGCTGATATCATGGTTGGCTTTGCCTACAAAAAAGGCAGATTGGTACAGGACCACTCCGATAGGACATCCCGAGCTCTTGGGGTCACTGACGGTGTAGCTCCTTAGCGCATGCAATAGCACACACAAGATGGAAAAAGAAATCATGTGACACATTTGTCAGAAACATTCAGCAAAATTGACTGCACACATGAATCACTTGCACATACTACTCTAAAACAAACATAAATTCAAGAGAGTTTCTTCTTGGCAAACTCACCTGTGGGCACGTGCAAGTCAGGGATGTTCAAGTCACGGAGGAGGTTCAGGTTGTCCTTTGCTTTGTTTGCCCGTCCTGCCGCTGTTTTGCTGGCCATAGCGCTGCATGCTGCAAACTGCTTTGCCTTGGGAGACAGCTTGATGTTGGGCGATGCGGTTGCTTTCCTACGAGGTCGCTTCTTCGGGTTGGGGCTTGCCATCACTTCAGGTGCAGGGCCGGGGGGTTCATGATTAGTGGAACCCGCAGCACCATGTGTTTCAACAGAGTCCGCTACAGCTTGGAAGTCAGAATCCAATGCTCGCTTGGTCCTTTTACCCTTGTTCTTGTTCTTTTCAGCCATTGCCTGTGCTTTTGCCTGTGCTTTGGCAAGTTTCTCTTGGGCTTTCTCAACTGCCTTCTCTGCCGCTGTTTGTTTTTTGCGCTGTGCTACTTCCTTTTTCTCATCCTTTTTTTCCTTTTCCTCTTCTTCAAGCCGTTTCTTGAGGTCACGCTGTGACTCAACATTCGTTCCAACACTTTCACGGTCAGCTAAAGCTTGCTCCATCTGACTTTTGCATGCTGCCAAAACCTCTCCTGGTATGGAAGGTGGGTTTGCAATCAAGGGTTCTTTGCGCTCAGCTGCTTTCTTGCGTCTTTTGTGTGCCGGTGATGCAGGTGCTTCTGCTGTGATGCTGGCTGCATCAACATCAACAGGTTCCACATTGTGAAGCCCTGTCACCGAAGAGGGGCCATCGATATCAATCTGATGCCCCCTAACAGCCATAGAGACTGGATCCACCTGTGAATCATTCAGCATGTCTTCCCATTCTTTGTCAGTAACCAACAAGGAAGGGTGTATGGCTTCGTCAGGCTCAGAACTCTTCGGTGTTGCACCATGCTCTGGATCAGCCTGCAACTGGCACAAGAAATATGTAACCTCACCCATTCGAAATGCCACAAACTTGTTCTGCTATGTTTCATAATGTGTGAAGCACATACATATATATAGCATGCAAACACATGCATTGAATTACATACAAATCATTTTGTCGCATGCAGCCAAAAAAACATGCACATGTGATTTCCAGCCTGAATGCAGGCCCCCGGGTGTCTAGCAAAAAAGTCACGTATGCGAACAGCATATGGTATAAAAGCCTTGTCAACCTTAACCGGAGTAGCTGCTGCTGGTTGGTCGCTCTCGTCAACGTCCATCTGAGTGTCGTGTGCCTCCAGCAGGCAGATGGTTTGTGCAAAAAAATGTGTTTTGCTTAGAGCATAGGGCATGGAGTCCGAGCAGTGTGCAAAACATATATATTATATATACATATATATTTGAATCTAGTTTGTATATGTTTAGACAAGGAGGTTTTGAGAGATAGCATATTATATAAATATAACTATAGTAGATAGGTATGAATGCATGGATGGTAGGCCAGTAAAAGAGGCCAGCCAAAACACCCAGAGCCTCCGCAACAGTTTCAGCTTCTGCTGGAGGGGATTCAACCTTGGATCAGAAGAAGCCAATTCAAATTGAATAGCCCTTATGTATGCATATATCATATATGTATATATGTAATACATATATATATATATACATAGCTGTAAAATATTTATATTATTAACATATATATATATATTTATATATATAATATGTATATTTATTATGATATATATATATCTGATGACACTGATAATGACACCAATCCGTAAAGACAAGGGACACATATTTCATCCGGTTTGTCTTCCAATTTCACCATGACAGCAGGTTGAGACTGGCCAGTCCCCATGGTCACAGAAACAATGATGGGTTCATCATCGTAGTCAACTGCCAGAGCCACATTGTCCTGCCAGCTGGCTTGACCAGTATCCTTTCACATGTTATTACCCAGAGGATCCATGTATGGAATATTTACCTACATTGACCCCTAAAGTAATATAAAATAATCCCAATGTAGGTAAATATTCCATACATGGATCCTTAGGGTTAGGTTCTAGATGATATCACTGCAAATGCCCACTTGCCTACTAGCACAACCCCAACCACACCAGACTGGACCTCTGATGGCGCTCGAGGTAGACCGATTGGAACGGACAATCCTGCAGCCTCTACCTGGAGCATGGAGGATTATACCGACATGGCACATGCATGGCCAAAAAAAGTAAGGATGCTTGTTACAATTTTATTTTTTTCTGGCCTGCTCCTGACGAGCTTTTCGGAATTGCAGAACGATATTCTTCAGCATCTTGATCTTTTCACTCCTCCACTCTAAGGTTGGAATTTAAAATTGAGAAAATGAAAAAAACAACAGAACCTAGTTGGATTTCTGCATATCAACGTCCTGCTCTCAGGGGTGCGATTTGTCAAGCTGATCAAGTAGGTCAACAGTTTCCTCACCTTTGTCCCCTCACAGTTGGCCCAATCCTTAGCCAATTTGTTGCAATAATTTTGGATCAAATGGTTCAAATAAATTATGGTTAGCCTAAAATAAAAATATGTTATTATTATACCAATATCTATATATCACCAGCAAGATTCACGGATGTGACCTTTGCCGCCCCTTCGACCATGGTAGTCGGTGTGGAAGTTGGATCGCAAGGAAAGCAAGAGCAAAGCCCCCTGGACCGGGTTGAGAATGGATGGACACATGGCTTGCATTTTCAGCTGGGTAATGGGTTTATTATTTGCCTAGATAAATTTTGGACATAAACCAGCCTCAAAGTCTGCAAGGAAAGGGATCTCTTTCACATCATCATCAAGGGGTTGCCCAAGAGTTTTCTCACAGCAGGCCATGGAAAGTTCCTTGAGTAGTGAAAAGTTCTTTTCTACGTCTTCTTCAAGGACTACGGGTCTTTGCCTTTCACCCCAAGCTACCAAAGCCCTCTCTGGAGTGCTCATGATGGTTGGCCCATGACGGTCGCAAAACTTCTTGAAGGAGTCAAACAGGTGAAGTCCAACTGCCTCAATGACATGCTTTTAGATTTGGGAACGGCTACCAGCTCATGTTTGCAACAGTTGGATCCTCATCAAACTTGTTTGAACAGTAATGTAAAATTCTGATAAGGAACTGAGACCTTGAATCTCATTGGCTTTTTGATGTGAAGTTCATTGCCAACCACTTCCTCCTCCACAACAATGGGCCGTGGCGGCATGGCTCCACCAGCCCAACTAAGGAGACAGCAAATCAAATCTGAGCCATATATTGGCATATGTGCTGAGCTGTGGTGTAGATGCGACCACTATGGACCAAATTGCATGCACCTGATCATCCTTGCATCCCAGGAGTACTTTTGGAGTAATTGGTTCAGTACTACACTATTCGCAATATTTTCTCATGATTGTTTTGTGAATCAGCTAAATTCCCAGCACTGGCAGCCAGAGGGGGGTGCCACCTTTCAAAGCATGCAGCCGCAAGAGGCCCATCGCGTTGGCACCCGAAATGTGCTCAAAACGTTTCACATGTTGTTTCAAGCAACTTGTGTTGGCCAAATGATGCTGAGGAACTTTTCATATTTAGAATTCTCGAAGATATTGGAATAACATGTTGCGCAGCAATGCCAGTGAATGGCAATTGGATTACAGCTCGTGATGCCTAATGGTCTTTAGCGATTTTCATTAACCATATGCCATCATTGTGGATCTACACATGTTGCTGCCGCGAGGCAGACTGGGCCTTGGAAGCGATTGGTTGGGAAAATGTGGGAAAACAAAACAATTTCGTTCAACATATCTTTCATTGGTCCCAATATCACCCCAGCACGGTCTTGGGAACTACCTCCAGATCAAGACAGTGCTCACAAGGTTTTGGGTCAATCATTCGCTCACAAACTACATTCCGAATCACTCGCTCAGAGATAACATGGATCTCCAGGGAGTGCGAAGTCTTTGAGTTTGCATGGCAAGCAAAGCACCGTTTTTGATCCTTCAAACTGTTGCTTGAGCCATAGCCGTTTTGGTTCAACATGTGTTCTCAAGTTGTATGTTTTGGCTGGAAAAGGGGGGTGCGGGGTGCATACAATGTATAGTTGCGTGGGTCTAGACTCTAGATGCTAGACACCTACTTCTGACCGGGCGCACGTTGTCAAACTGATAACATGTTCCAAACATTTCCAAACAATCTTAACCGCCGCATCGACATTTCACGCGATCTGATTGATATCTTGCTCCATGCTGCCATGGACTTGCATTGCATAAGTCTGATTTTTCGTATCGCCAGGCGGCTTCCTGCATAGGGTGAACTAACCCACCGGTTCAACCTGCCTCGGTTTCCTGCGCCATTTCCCCTTGGCAGTGGCATAGCCAGTGGGGGGATGAACACCAACAGTTTTCAATGCGAAGTCAATGGGTATGTTTTGAGGATATGCCATATATGGATCTACGGGGTATATCTGGGTATAATATGGTACAATAGGCTATAGAACCAATATCATATCTGGTAATCTGGTTGGTCGAAAAAAATGTCATTCAAAATCCATATATGGCCATGAACTCACAAAAAATGGCCATGATATGCTATTCTAATGAACACATTGATGATGAATCCTTGGATGTTTGGTGCATGCAAAAGCAAGTTAGGTTTCCGACAAAGCCTTGTGGAACTTCTGTTGGCGTCTGTTGGTTTCGTCTCGCCAAATTTATAAGTGAAGGATAAGTGGGGATATATGTTTATATATGGGATTTAATGGTTTTTATGGGATTTATTGGGTCTTTTATGGGATTTTGGCTGGGATTTTATGGTTTAATGGTATCTAATGGGACTTCAGATTGGATTTACCCTCTGGTAAACTAACATAGCTATTGAAAATCACCATGCTATTTGTCTTGCATGGCGGCACCAAACAACGAAAAGCTTACGCTGCTGCTTACGTTTTGCTTACGCGCGCACAAGTTTTACTTACGCACGTTCTAGTACCTTACGCAGACCTTACGCTGACAAATTTCAGCACGTCACCACAGTTTCGGCTTACGCGCAGCAACTTTTACATGCAAGAATCGAAGGAGTGATTGGCAAAATCAAGCAGTGGACGATGAAGACGTGGAAGAAGAGGAAGAAGATGATGAAGAAGTACCACCAGCAGAAGCTCGCAGAGCACGAAGCTGACGACGTTTTTTGACAGCACCC
>Ga0126342_10004603_pt1 | contig 23653 bp, 18 predicted proteins | sample Cyp1metagenome_FD_92528 | JGI IMG/M metagenome (GOLD analysis project Ga0126342, IMG submission 92528) | Coral microbial communities from Lord Howe Island, Old Settlement Bay, Australia - Cyphastrea 1 metagenome | ecosystem: Host-associated > Invertebrates > Cnidaria > Coral ...
ACTTGCGGCCACTTGCGGCCACTTGCGGCCACTTGCGGCCACTTGCGGCCACTTGCGGCCACTTGCGGCCACTTGCGGCCACTTGCGGCCACTTGCGGCCACTTGCGGCCACTTGCGGCCACTTGAGTGGCTGCAAGTGGCTGCAAGTGGCTGCTTTTTTGAACGCGCTTTTTGCGACCTCAATGAGATATATTGAATATAGCTGAGTTCTCATCACCGTTTTTATGGCGTCTCAACGGTCTAAAAAGGCATGTATATTGAAAATAGCTGGGTTCTCATCACCGTTTTTATGGCGTCTCGGTGGTCGCAAAAGGTGGGTCACAAAAGGTATGTATTTTTATGTTGAATATAGATGAATATAGCTGAGTTCTCATCACCGTTTTGATGGCGTCTGAACGGTCTAAAAAGGCATGTATATTGAAAATAGCTAGGTTCTCATCACCATTTTGATGGCTTCTCAATGGTCGCAAGAGGCAGGTATATTGAATATAGCTGCGTTCTGATCCTCGTTTTGATGTATCTACATGGTCTCAGAAGGCAGGAATATTCAATATACCTATATGATCTCCATTTTTGTGTCTATACATGCTTTGCTCTGCAGGTCTCATCTCCTTGAATCCTTGCCTATGACCCCAAGAGCCGGACCAGGGGGGAATCGATACCCCACTGTCATTAATTAAATGGAATAACCCTCAAAACTTGCCTATTTAGGCGCGCTCCAGGTCACCTTTTTACGTGCTTTTTGTTCCAATTGGTCAGGCCTGCCCACAGACCCGTTAAGCTCACTATGTTCGCGATAATAACTTCAGCCTAGCCTACCGGCTGGCTTTCGTAACATACACTAACAGTGGGTCTCTTCAAACAGGAACATCCATCATTTTCCGTGATTGAACACTGATAACAACGTACACAGCTTTTGTGAGAGAGACATCTTGCAGCAATGAGAAATGCCAATGAAAAGGCTGTCCAAACAGTTTTAATCAAATGTTTCTGCTATGCTTCTAGCCTCTTGCCTGTTTTTGTTGAGGGTATCATCTTGCCGCGTGTCTGTTCTTATGGCATTGAGTGAAGCACCAATTCTCTTTAGACCTTTTTTGATTTGGACCAACGTTCGACCAATTGCACATCTGGTCTGATTGACGCCAACACCCGCGTCTTTGATCCCTGTCAGCACAAGTACCTCCAGCAAGGGCACACCTTGCAAGCGGAACGTCTCTTCCAGTGTCGCCTGGCCCCGGCAAGGTTAAATACCTCTGGTTCACCCATTCCCTGGAACGTTTCTGGTCATTTCTTGTCAACATGTGTCAACCTTGAATATGTCCAAAGAATGCCGAACAAATCCATAGGTTCCAAAACTAGAAAAGACACATCATGATAGGATCCTCAAGCCAAAGAAGAAAACCAACGCTACTTCAGGTACGCCTTCTGATGTGCCCAACCACAGCCTTGAAGTTTGTTGTGATGCCTTTTGGACCGCCCAGCACTGTTATAAGTCCCTGACAGGCCCAATAGCTGAAGAACCCGCAGACTCTGCAGAAACCATCCACAAATCGGGGATTGTATATTGCAAATACACCGTTTCAACGGAATGCCTGCGGAGCAGGCGAGCACTGGATAGAGTTGTTGGATAGCGGGTTGGCCTCCAACAAGCTAACAAGCTGAGATGACAGGGGAGCTTCAAAGCGGACCTTTTGAGACATGGTTTGAGGAATCTCAGCTTCGCGCGCTGAAACATCTCAAAAACGCACCGTCCATATCCAACACCAACCCCACTGCCTGGTGAAAGCGGCGCATGGACTCGCAAAATCCAAGGCATTGCTTTTAGAATTTTAGAGTTGTTCGATGTTGTTCGTGTTCATGACAGTTTGGGTCATTCCTGTTAGGAACAAACTGATCACGGTCACAAGTGCGCCTTAGCATCAGCACCCCATCTTTCATTTAACCTGAAACAGGATGGATGCCAGCACCACCACAGGTACTAGATAATCATATCATATAATCCTTCCGCTGGCAATTCGTTTGTTGGCGAAGTTGGCCACAACGTGTACGTAACCAGCCGCCTCTGCAAGAAGATTGACATGCCTCAGCTGCAGAAGAAGTTGTCTGATCAAGTTTCCCTTGACCGAATCAAGCTCCACACTTCGCCCAGTTGGCAGCCTAAACAGCACACATCTGGACAATGGCACACAAATCTGCCGCATTGCAAGTGTCCAATAATGGAAGAGACAGCATGGCCCTGTCCTTGGCCACTCATACCATGATCTGCTACCTTCGCTACGCTGCATCCAACTGTCCTGCACAACATGCACATGTCCGGACTAGGTCCGTGTCTGTTGGGACAGGTGGCAGCAACAGCTGCACTACGAAGTCAAGCCTCCTGCTCCAGTTCGTACTTCCAAATGCTGACTCCCGGGGTAGGCTGGCCAGGGCAACCAGCTATGCAAAAAGGGTGATGGAGTTTGATGTTCAGTCCAACATCCTGCACTGCTCAACTCGTAGTATTTTTCACGGCGTTGGAAGCACCTTGCCGGAACGCAATTGAACTCATCAACAGTGCCTTGTCCATCTGTTCTGGAGACCAGTCACGCATTGCCTCCCACTGACATCAATGTTTCACATTGATGAACCTGTAGTCATGAAGACTGGTCAAATTAACCGTTGCAAACGGTGTCGCTATTCCAAAACATGCCAAACCTCCATGAGGCTTCTGGAGGAGGGCTGGCCTCCCCACTGATCAGTGGCAATGGCAGAGTTGAGCCTTTTCCATCCTTTTAGATCAGCAGGGTCAAAGATATTGCATCCGTTTTGTGACCCAAAAAGAATTGAAAAGAACCGACCCACCGCTGCAACTGCACATGGCCTTGCCATGCGGCGTAAACGTTGGGCCAAAGGAACTTTGCAATCCTCATTCTTGTTGATGGTCGCATCACCAAGTGTTAGGAGTAAAGGCTGAGATACACACTGTTGCTCACTGGGCGCATTTTTGCCAAGAAACCTTTCAGCGACCCAACTTCAACACATTTCAATTTCCACTGAGCCTCAAACTCTGCCTGATCCATTCGCTCATGTCATCTCCTTCGACGCACACAGCTGCATCAGCCTGGTGACCAAATAAAACTGGTACTGGATGCATGAGGGCCCCATGGCCCAGCTACAGTATGTAGTTTATAATTTTAAATATCTTATAATTTATAACTAACATAACAATCCTAGTTGCCTATATTCATATTGCACTGGAAGTGTGGTTCAAACAAAGCACCTCCAACTACCTCGTAATGCTTCATGGCCACCTGGCTCCCTTCTACTTTCAGCACAGGCAGCACTTTAAAGTTGGGAGGGACAACTAGGTGAACGCCCAAACGATCCGAAACCTACACATTCGCAGCACATGGAACTCATCCTTGAGCTCCTGACCCAAAAGAGGCGAACTGCTGCATTTGGGGGCCTTGAGATGGTTTCCCATGATGATGTGATGACGTGTGTATATGTAACTATATGTATGTATACGTATATGATGACACATGGCCTGACATCGGACTGGGTCGCAGGCGCAACTGCCAGGCACTTGGCTAGTTCATCCAGCCTCCCCCGATGAGTTGCCTCACCAGCCAACAACCAAGGCCAAACAGCACCTTGGTTGGGAATGCCAGCCTCGCCTCTGAAGATATAAGCGGCCCCCACGGCCTGTAGCACTTATAGCTCGCAGCGTGCCCAATGAAGATTGGTCCACTCAGCAAACTGGGCTTCAAACCCAAACAGCTTGTAGGCTGTGTTCAACACCCACAGCTCCTTAGCCAAATGAACAGCGATCATCAACAACACTCAGCCAGTAATCCACCTTCCAGTCAACGCTGCTGAATGCTGTTGCTGCCAGCCTGATGTTTGAAATGTGGCTCCCAAGGTGAAGGGCGTTCCATGAGAACCAGGCACCCATCATTCCATGGAAACCTTCAACCTGATTCACAGGAATGCCCCTGAAAGCTTGAACACAAGGGGAATGCTGAGGAGTTCTTGCAGTTTGCATGTCGCTGGTACCAGCATAGTCTAGGTCAAAGCTGCTTGAACTGTTTGCCATATCTTCACCTCTGCAACTCAGAGCAAATATGGCTGCGGAGATGACCACTTTGGGACGGTCATGATCTTGATCCCGGAGAGCATGATAGGCCACTAGGATGAGAAGAAACCGATCATCACGGTAGATCTTAGACATATCAACGAAGCATGCTAGCTTCAAGACTGAGAGCAGCCAAAGACATGAAATGATCTTGCGGTCTAATTAAATCTAATTTGTAAGCCTCATACATTTTTGGAAATTCTTTGGGTGAACAAGATATTCCTCAACGCGGACTTGGTCCAAAAGTCCTGCAAAAATGCAACTTGCTGCTCTGGGCATCCAGGTCTATCTTAATTTCGGCATGTTTCTTTCATTGCGGCCATCTTTCTGTCAGTGGACTATCTGACGATCTTGTTCCTCAAACAGCTGTGGGCGTCACAGTCACAGAGGCACCATTTACGGAGCCATTTATTGCAGAAAGGAAGAGGAAAAGAACAAGAAAGAGAAACGGAAAAAGGGAAAAAAAGGACAAATAAAAGGGCAAAAAACATGGCTAAGAAAAGGAGGATCTGGAGTGGGAATAAGAGGAAGATCGCAAAGAAAAGGAAGCAAACAAAGATGTTCTAGAATGTCTTCAGTGAATCGCAAATAAAATTGCATAAAGTGGCATCCATTTTTGGACCGTTCCGAGGCTTCTCGAAGGTATACAATTTTCACAGGAATCGGCAATGAACCTCCCTCTGAAAGGTCTAAGGGTGCAAATGAACAAAGGGCCCCCCGATAAGTCAGAAGAAAAGACCGAAGATTAATGCCTGTTGTATGATGATTCTAAAGCTGTCAACTCCAACAATGCATTTTTTCGTTTGGCTCGCGGCGGGCGGCCTTCTTGAAAGATAAAGTCTCGGAACCCTCCCCTCTACACGCTGCAAGTGCTGCACCTTGTTAGTGCACTGAGTCCCAGGCAAATGAAAGTGCCAACAGGATTACAAACTTGCATCACTACGAATGGAATGAAATGACTACCCTCTTGCTTGCCTGCCAGTGGTACACTGGACTGGAAGCAATTGAAAAATGCAGTGTGGCCTGTGGTTCGGCCTTTCCCTAGAAATCTCTCTAGGTAACACAATTGAATTAGAAGCCTTCCAGCGACAAACGTTTTCAGTCTCCAAAAGACTTGTAGCTACAATATGCATATAGATGAATGTTCCAAACTGGGGACCCTCAAACCCATCAATTTACCACGTGAAATAAAATCATTGAAACAAATGAAAACATATTGATAATTTATAACTGCTTCTTGGGTCCTGCCTCCCCTTCATGAGCACAAATCCACATTAGAATAAAATCCAATACGTGTGCTTCGGCAACATGCTATGCAGCTGGCGCAGGGCAAGGGCCATCTGCATGTGAGTGGTCATGGTGGTCATCCTCTCCCCACTTCTGCCAGGGCAGCTGATCATGCCCTTCAAAATTCCACTTCTCCAAGCCCATTTCATTGTCAGTGAGGAGGCAAGCATCCAATTGGGCTTCGATCTCCGATGGTTCTTCGAATCTACCAATGAGCACAATTTCCTGGGCACGATCACCATGCGGTGCAGTCCAGAGAGGCTCCAAATCCTCCCACAGGCCATCAGGCCAGAGATCTTTCTCAACGGCTGCCCACCACGGCTGTCCCTGGCGGAGGTTCCTCAAGAAACCTACCGCCTCAAAGATTGCAACAAACTCATAGCCCTCGTGGCTTGCGATCCATGCGTATCCCTTGGCTCGCAGCACATTGGACAGAGCTCCAGGAGTATTCACCAACTTTGCAAAGCGACCTGGGTGAAACGGCTTGTGTCGCTTGTAGATGAAATTCCGAATGCCAAACTCTACCGTCTCTGGTTTGTGTTCACCAATTCGGGCTTCCTTGAGCCACATCTCGTGCTTCTCTGCCCCGTCCATAGTGAAACGCTTTGTGTTCAAGACGGCTGACAGGCTGATCTGTGAGCGAGTTGTTTCAAAAACACCTGCCTCAGAGTTCATGCGGGAAATGACGGCCTTGATCTCCGAAACTTGTTCCGGAGACAGGAGGTCGCACTTGTTGACAAGGATGACATTGGCAAACTCGATTTGGTCAACCAAAAGCTGTGCCATATGTCGCTCATCACCGTCATAGGCTGCTTGGCCGGTTGACTTGGTTGTCTCCAAGGATTCAAGGTTGGAAAACAAATTGGCACCATCCACAACAGTCACCATGGTATCCAGGCGAGCTACATCCTTCAACAGTAGCCCACTTGACTTGTCATCAAATGTGAAAGTCTCCGCAACAGGGAGAGGCTCCGAGATTCCAGAAGACTCCACAACAATGTAGTCATACTTTTTCTGCTGTGTCAGTTCAACAATCCCACTTAAAAGATCCTCCCGAAGTGTGCAGCAAATGCATCCGTTGCTCATCTCAACAACCTTTTCAATTTTTTGCTGCACATCTGCGGCCACAACGAACTGAGCATCCATGTTGACCGACGCCATGTCGTTCACGATCACCGCGACTTTTAAGCCTTCTACATTCTGAAGGATGTGCTTTAGCAAGGTAGTCTTACCAGCACCCAGGAAACCACTTAGTACAGTCACAGGGACTAAGTCCTTTGGGGTTTCTACAGGTAAAGGTGGTGGTACAGACTCTTGGAAGGACAGAGTCGCAGTATCTGGTGCTGGTGTTGGAGAAATCTTTGGACCAAATGACAGTGGATAGTCCGGAACAACAATGCCTTCACGGACTGCTTCCCATACACTTTCTGCAAGGGTGGCCACCGCTTTCTTCTCATGGGCACTGTCCAACCGAGCAATGGCACGCTCAAAGGGGAACCAATCGTAAAGGTCGTCTTCATCTTCTGATTCAAACTCCTCACTGCCAGGAGGAGGGGGATTGGTGGCCAGCGCGGCAAAAATAGTCGCAACAACAGGGGATCCGCCGCTTTTGTCGTACACTATTGCTGGGGCAACATCGCGAAGAATAACAAATTCGTCTGGGTAGATGTCGCAAGCCTCGCAAGCAGCACGCGTGGCAGCTTGCTCTGCAGTCTCGAAACTCTTGGCTTCTCCACATGGGACCGAAACCATGTTGCCCTTGCGAGACAATACGCATTTGGAGCCACGCAACAGCAGTACTCCGTAGTGCCGAGCTCTCTCAGAAGTGTTGCGGAGACCTGGTTTGGCAGCTCCATAACCTTCCCTCAGTGCTCCCGCAGTTGCTTTTGTCACGACAATGAAGATTCGACCACTTACAGTGGTGACCCAACCGTCGACAGAAACAAAACGCCCTCGAGGCATCTCAGGTTTCACCTCCTTCGGCACCAAGGCTTCCACACAGCCAACTGTGTCGGCGAGCATCATGCGCGTGGGAGGGCCATCTGCAATCACAGCCAACACCTGCACGATCAATCCAGTAAATGCCATTCCCAAATTCAGGTGGTGAGTCTGCACGTTTTGTACTGCCGCACCAACCACTCCTTGTGCCTTACAACAGGGGTGCAACTCTGGGAACTGTTTGAATTATGTTGCAGCCGCAGCGTGCCAAGTACCACAACAACAACAAGAGCAAGAGCAAGAGCAAGAACAAGAACAAGAAGAAAAGGAAGAACAAGAACAATAAGACCAACAACAGCAACGGCAGCAGCGATGACATCAAAATTGACCACTATACTATCCATATTGAAAAACACAGTGACATCAACATTGACAGTGACCTTGACATTCACAATGTACATCCACATGAAAATACATTGAGATAAATTGAGTATGGGTATGTGCCGAATCTCTGTGACTTTTGCTCCAAAAGTTCAAACCCCTCCGCGGACCTCGAAAGGAGAATTTGCCACAGCTTTCGCAGCTTCTGCCTTGTGCAAGCTGATATCACTGATGGGCATTGTCACCATGGAAGTGATGTTCTTCGCCTTTTGCACCAACTGTTTTGACCGGGGGTCCAGTACAAAATCAACCGACATGAAGTACAGGTTGTCCAAAGATGGTTCTATGTAATCCTCATCATCGGGACCTCGCCAGGCCTTCGCAACAGCCTTTGGTGTGGCTTCCACCATCTCAATGCTAATGGAACTCAGCCTTTCAACAAATTTGCGCTGCACAGGTGCAGCTCCCACACCAGACAGCAGGAGAACTCTGGCTATCTTCGAAGCACCCACCATAGTAGACTCCACCAGGTTGGCAACCAATCCAGCATCATCTCCATGCACCAAAACTGTTGCATCCATACAGTTGAACTTCGCAAACCATTTCACAAGCATCTTCATTGCCTTCCCTGGATTCTTGGCCTCAGAGCGCCACTCCTCAGATGTCCCGACCTGTGACAAGTCGATGAGGAAGATATTGTCATGATCTGGCCTTGCCACCTTGCGGACAAGATCTGCATGCCTCCTGCATACATGGCCAAAACCATCTTTCAAGTATGGTCCCTCGTGCGCCCCTGTGAAAACCACAAGAGGCGATTTCGGCGAATGAGTTGGTTTGTACGGCCATCCAGTGGACGCCACAAAGAGTTTTACCCCAGGAAGGGACTCGGTGTCAGCGCCACGCCTCTCAGCACGAGCCATGGCGCAGGCAAAGCATGCCACAGGCTGCAAAAATCTGCATAACATATATTTTTAATATTTACATATGAAGAGAACTGTCACACAATAGATGCAAGGTCACCTGATGTCACCTGCAGGAGCACTTTCTAATCAAATAATCTCAAATAATCCCAAAGGTATCCAGATGTTTCATGTGGTTTTTCTTCTATGCACAGCATACTCAGGAATAGAGCAGAAAACAGCGGTGGAAGCACTGTGGCAAGGCCGAAAATCAACATGGATTTGTGGAAGCTACTTCGAAGCCACTTCACATGCTGAGTCATGAGCAATACATCATGGCACATCATGTTGTGCATTCCAGCCACCAAGGTAGTCAATCAATCGCCTGTGTGAGGGGGCGAATGCACTGTAGTATTTTTTCCATCCATTCGGTAGGCTCAATGATGTTGAGAACAAATCGTTCGCACTCAACCCGTTTGAAAAAGGTAGGGCGATTTTGAACACTCAACTTAAAAAGGAGACGCAATTCTGTTCAAAGGTACAATGCACAATCTGGGCAGCAGGAAGTGCAAGCTAGGGATAAAAGTGAATCACTTCAAAGATGCTACGCGCAAGAAAGCGCAAGAGTTCACAAGGAAAATGTTGTTTACATTTGTGTACCATGTTTTACCCTACGAGAATGTTTCAGCTAGGATAGGAAGGTGGATCTCCCCACCGCCCAATCGATGTGTTTTGCGGTTCAGGTTTCTCGTTGATTTGTCTTACCCGTCAAACACAAGAATCAAACAAAGAATTAATTTGAAAAACATATTTCAAAATGACATGTTGTCCCTTTTCAAATCTTTTCAAAATGGCAGCACCCGTGCGACCTTGTTTCGTCACTGTTCGAAGTTTGGGGTGCGAAAATTTGCAGGTGCCCTGATTTCTGGAATTTGGTTCTGTCCACGGATTTGAGGCAACAAAAACACACAATGTAACGAGCTTCCCAACGGTTCGCAAAGTCATCTCATCATGGCGAGCCCCAGAATCACAAAAAGGACGGCGCAACTTTATCCGTAGGCTTGGTCTGTCAGTATGACTCCAGTTTAATAGGAGGCCTTTTGCCCTTGACGGAACACGTTGAACACCATATTCAAACATTGAACTCATTGAACTCATTGAACTCATTGAACTCATTGAACTCATTGAACTCATTGAACTCATTGAACTCATTGAACTCATTGAACTCATTGAACTCATTGAACTCATTGAACGGCATATTTCTCGATGGCATCAAGGTGCGCAAGACATATTCGGCACTCGTTGCCTCAACATGCACCCCCACTACAAGTCGGCCTTTGCCTAATAGCTTTCTGCTTGTGTCAATGATGGCAACGATGATCACCTGTCTATTTGGGGGATGGTGCTGTTATCAAACAACTTTCAAGGGGTCGGGTAAAAACCAAATGTGTTCAATCCTGTTATTTCAATCCAACCGACGACAGAGTGTTAGAAAAACAACATATCGGTCCGGCACAGCACGCTGACAACATATATTTGCGTCCAGCATGTTCAAGAAGGCTCAGGCACAACGCGTATGTGCAACACTCTTGCAAACCTTGTTGTCAAGGTTGGGTCGGTTCCTGCTCAAATTGTTTCGACTAATCCATTGTTTAAAGTTTAAACTTTGGAAGTCGTTAAACCAAATGTGCAAATGCAAACCTACTAAAAATAAGTTTTGAGGCATGTGTTTGGGTGGACTTCCCAGCTTCCAGCAACACAAACATGTTTTTTGATGACTGAAAATGTTGAAACATTGCGTTTAAACATGTTCAAAACACTGCTTCATGGCAGTAACTTTGATTTGCATGGATCACACCATTGTTGGACCTGCCTTGCATGTCAAAGACATTTGGATTGACGGATCAGTGTTAGGCTAGGACCAGGAGTGTAATTTGACTGTCGTGGTTCAGAATGGATGGCACGAGCAGTTGAAGGGCATGTGAATTTGTAAAGGTTTCTGGTGAGGTCAAGCCTTTCAAGGTTCCTGCCAGGGTCTCCAAAATGCATGGCAATTACCGCATTGCTTTTGCGTTCATCCTGGTCAAAAACAGTCAAAAGTTGCGCATGGCATGAAACATCCTCCACGTGGATCATGCGGCCCCACTGGGGAGTGAATAGGCCAAAATTTGCCGAGGTCTTGCAGAAAGGTTTTTATTGGTCTGGGTTGGAAGCGGGCATGTCTCCTGGACATGTGCCAAGAAAACCTGCACATCAAATTCGTAGACCTCGGGTTTGTTGGAAAATTGATGCGCAAAAATATCGTAGGATGCGGCGGTGGCACCCTCGTTGCTACCGGTCGCGTTCTTCATACTTTATGTTCAGCAATACTTTGGTCAGATTTTGTGCCTGTTGTTGCGAGTTTTGGCTCAGGTGTCTACAGTCAGGGGCCGGGAACCTCCGCGAAATTGTTTAGGAACTTCGAACACCAACCAAGCTTCGAGGCGGTGGGTCAACCAGAGGATCCCCGGCCACTAAACGGAAACATAAAAAACTGCCCAACAAGAAGTGCTGACAAAGTTATGCAGCATGTTGGTTCTTTTCAGGGAAAACGCAGCCCAGTATCAATTTGTGCTTACGTGGTGGTTCGGGTTGGTGGTTTGGAAGTCTGGGAATTGATGGTTTTGTGAACTTAGAAAAAACAAAAAATATCAAACCCTGTAAAAAATGAAATCGTTGAAAATAAATAATAAAGAAAAAAATAAAACAACAATGATTGCTACCAGATTAGGTTTGTTTTGAATTGATATTCATCTTGTATCTCGGAAAATATACACTTATTTAATTTCCAATCATTTCACGTGATTGTTTAATTGATTATTGAATTCTAGTGCATTTTTCTGTCATTGTCTATTTAATTTTGAAATGGGGGGAAGACAGTTTCTTGAAACCGTGTGGTCCTATCCTGTACTCTGACTGATGCAGGTTTCATGGGTTTTCCATAGAGTTTCCATGCAGGTTTCATGTTGGTTACATGCTGGGTTTGCTGATTTAGCTTACTGCTGTGTAACCTCCATGACAACTCCCTGGAACCTGCATGAACGTCCATGGAACCTGCATCAGTCAGAGTGTTCCAGGCTCCAACGCGCTCCCAAAGTGATGCACAACAGGATGAGCCTGCACCCGGCTGCGTAAACACTGTTGGCAGCCTTCACTCTCGCCCTGTCTCGTGGGCCCAAATTGGGCTTGCCATCTGGATGTTCCGCATCCCTCCGTGGCGCGGGAGCGTTCTTCATGTTGCGGAACTCAATCTCTCTTGCCCGGCTGCCAAAAGTGAGCACAGGCGCATAGTGGACTTCGAATGTAGGACGGCGCAAATTTTTCATCTTCAGGCGTAGACATGTCAAGTTTGACAATGGGTGCTTTGTTGCCTGGCTTCACGTCATGGTCAACACCAAACGATGAGGGTAGGCCAGCTCTTCTAAGTTGTGCCGTCAGGCCGGCCAGTTCCCGAGCAAAATTCCACAGCAAAGGGTGCTGGGTATCCTCATGCGATACCTGAATCCCACCTGATTGCCCTTGAATGTTGCAGCAAGTATTTTGGTGGGGCCGTGGCCCCCCTTGGAATCATCAAAGTAGTGGTCTGGGTGGCGACCATTGAAAGCTGACGGCGTATGTTCTTCGACCATGCCTTCGATCTTGCGGTGAATTCCCGTGGGTTGCGACGGCGCTCCGTCGTCAGGTGGGGGGCAGCCCCCTGCCTGTCGCTTCTTGTTGCACGAGAAGTGGGGGTGTTTGTCAAGGCATGTCGTGAAACAGAACAGTCATGACGAGTAAAAGCAGAAATGGGGAGGGTGGGCATCCCTGACGTATGCCGGCATCTTGAGATTTGGCATGCGACAGAAAATTGTCGTGTTTCACTTGGAGGGAAAGGTCCGTGTAAAAGTTTGCAATAAGATTTCTGAATTTTCTTGGTAAGTTCAACCTTTCCAAGGCCTGCATCATCCGGGGGGTGTGAGATCCGGTCGAAGGCTTGCTTCCAGTCCAACATGCATATCACGAGATTGTCCCCAGATCTTTCTCCCAAATCTTGGAACCGCCTGGCTATGAATAACGCGTCCGTGGTGGAACGGTTTTTCCTGAACCCAAATTGGGTATCACAAATGCATGGGCCAATGACATCAGCCTCTGCCGAATGATCTCAGCAAAGACCTTGTAAACAGCATTCAACACAGAAATGGGTCTATAACTAGCAATGTTTTCAACGTCAAGAAATCTGATGAGATAGCTTCCTTGGACAACCACCCATTCAATCCGGAAAGGATGGCTATTTTGTTTTCTACATCCAAATGTTTGAACAATTCAGCCTGAATGCCATCAGGGCCGGCAGTTTTAAGGTTCTTCGTTTTTCTTAATGCTGCATCAAGTTCGGTCATAAGTATTTGATCAAGATTAAAGGGCAAGTCACTTTGGATGATTGGTCTTTTAATGATTGACGGCGGTAGAATGTCAGCCTTCCATTGCAAAGCATGTAAATAATCAGTAACTGCTCCTGCACGCCCGCGGGGGCCGACCCTATTTCCGTCTTTATCTTTCATTTTGCTGGAACTGGTTGTCTGTTTTTCTTTGATGATATTTATTCCAGCACATTGCTCTCTAGACGGTAAGGTATCTTGCAACTGTTCGAGGATATGTTTTTTATTTTTCTAAGCCTTTTTTTTTGTCTTCTTAGTGAATTCAGGTAAGATATCGTGATTGCCATTGTCATGTTCTCTTCGTCTTTGCAAGATCAAGTCCCATGAATGTTCCGGAATATACGAACGACGTTTGCCCAGTGGTGTTGGTCTCAAATTTATCTGTGCTGCTTCACGAATAGAATCAATGAAGGTTTTCGTTTCCGCATCACTCGCCTGGCGCATTGTATCCGAAATGAACTGGTTGTAACTCGTTTTCCAGTGGAGTGGAGGGACTATATGTTACCCTTTTGACCACCGTAGAACTAAGTTGTTTCTGTCTGACACGGCATTTCACACAAACAATGAAGTGATCTGAACCTGTGAAAATTTCAGGGGATGAGGACACGTCAACCAAAGTGTTTTTCCACCTGTCAGGAACCAAAACAAAATCAATATGCGCAAATCTATCCGGGGACCAGGGAGGTCCACCTAGCACACCAGCTTCTCTGAAGGTCACCTGCTTTGACACCGGTTTTTGAAATAATGTGTCACCAATGTGGAGGTCATGTGCCAGACAAAATTCTACAAATAGTTTTTTTGTTCTCAAATGAAGGTGGGCTAGAACTGTGGATCAAGAAATTCAAGCCACGTCCAAACGTGTGCTGTCCAGTACAGCAGGTTTCATTCTCAAAACGGGCACGCAGTCTTGCATTGAAGTCTCCTACGATGAAGGTTGGATGACTATTGGGGAAACTGGCCAAATTACGTTCCAGCGTTTCATAGAAATCATGTTTCAATCTGGTCTCAATGCCGCTTTGTGGCGCAGCCCGATCATATCCAAAGTTACGGTCATGATTCGACCATCAGTTTGCTCAAAAGTCTAAGAGCGCAGCCTTTGCTTTTGGTGAAAGAATAACACCTGTGCTTCCATATTCAATGTCAATTGGGGGTGCATATCGGACTCCATTTTTTGGGCGCCCTCTAGCCATATTTTTTGCTCCGGTTTTATCGGCATGTTTTCTTTGCGCGGCAATTATTCTCGTGGAGTATATGAAACAAAAGCTCTCGATCGTTTCGGTTGAGTTTGTATTTATGTGAGTTTCCTGCAGAAAACATATCTATATAAACAGACTTCCTCATGGAGAGCCAATACTTTTTTTTGGTCGAACTGTGTTTACTCGCAAGACCACGGCAATTCAATGAAACAAACTTAATGTAGGAATTCAAAGTCCATCTGGCAGGAGAGCCGTGCTGATATTTAGGGTCATCAGGTTTTTAGTGTTACGTACATTTTTTATTACAATACTGACAATACTTATGGAAACCGTCTAGCCTGGAAGATGCAGCAGTAAGGAAGAGGTTCCGTGCGTTAAGGCATGGCTGAAGGGTATCCTGAACCAAGTTGTGAAAACCCGGCGGCTTGGCTTTGCCAAAGCGGGTTTGCAACACAGCCTTCTTATAAATGCGGTATGAAATTCTATGCTCTCCGCGTTTCTCTGTTCGTCTAGCTTTTTGTTTGTCTACAGCATTTTTTGAACATACGCCTCTTTTATGACTCGCCCTTGGCAATTCGAGTTTGTGTTTTGGGTGCTGTGTTGTCAGACCATTTCGTCTCCGCAGAAAACTCTTGTCGGAGATTCGCGGCTGACCCAGCCCACCTATGGAAGGTAGGACGCTCGCTTTTAAAAATTGGGATTCATTTTTTTCTTGTCTACTCTCTTTTTGGTGACGAAGTCCGCAGAGCTGCGGTATCACTGGGGCAGAACTAGAATAGGTGCCGTTTTGTTTTCGAAGTCCGTGTTTCCACGGTATGCTTGACCTGCCGCAAAGCCCCTATGGATCCTCATCGGGCTCAAGCGGACGAACCCTGACCAAATGCACCTTGTAGGGGTAATTTTGGACGCCCCGGGCTGTGCTTGAGGAGGATTTTGCCTCTCCCTTTCCTTTTCCTTTTTGTGTTGCGAAGTCTTCGTCTGAATGTCGTGTTACTGTTTTCCATGCAATTGCTAATTTTTCTTCAGCCATTGGGAATTGATCCTCCCGAATGAAGTTTCACTGTCCCATCCGCGTCGTTGAAGACATACTTCAATAAGTTGCCGTTTTCTGTTGCAATGATGTTGGAAGCCCAATTCTTGTGAAGGTTTCTTGTTTCTTGATGGTATTCGCAATTTGGGGTGTCATTGATCAATTGTAAGAATGCCTTCACGGGGTTGCTCCTGATTTTGTCGGGTGTGGAGATTTGCTGCTTGACCCTCAAGAAGTAGGGGGTGCCAGAGCTGTCTCTTGGAATGCTGTTGTCGGACTGCCACTATGGCAATGAGTGTCTGTCTGATGTGATTGTGCAGGCGCTTTGAACTTCTTTGTAGCCCATACACTCCTGAAATGTAGGATGGAAATTCGGGAAAGGACTTCATGGTGAACCTCGTGTGATGCATAGACGAATTCCCTTGCAGGGATGGCACCAACCATCCAGTCTACGATGCGATCTCGACCTTGTTCTTGCGCGTCTACTGGCCAGCCTGCAATGATAGTTTGTTGGTTTGTTTCCTTCCTAGTTTGGTAGTTTGGTGCTGGTGTCTTTGCATCAGGTAGTTTTGTTGCTTCTGCATCTGCTTCATGCGGCGGAAAAAACATGCTGGTGTCGTCAAAGGGTTCATTTTTTCAACTGTGCTGATACGTTCTTCTGTGTCTGCTGTCATGGTTTCCTTGCTGAAGGTTGTGCGCTGCTGTATGCCTTCAGGGTGTCTCGTCTCGGAAAGGTGATTGTTTCCTCCGAGGGGACGTGGGGTGTTGGCAATTTGTTCTGGCCAATGCTTTGCTTGTTCCTCTGGTCTTTCATTTTTCGCGGTTTTCTTGTCTGCCTTTTTTCCTTTTATTCTCGTTGTTTTTTTTCTTGCTTGGACTTCTTGTGATCCGGGGATGGCCTTCTTCCATGTTTTCCAAAATCTCCGTAATCTTTTTGCGCTTTGTGTTCTTGGTGGCTAAGGTGGACTTCGAGTAGAACTTTTCGATGAAGCTCCTCTTTATCCTGCTAACCCACCCTCTGTTTCGTGTCATCTTTCCGATGTCCTTGATGGGGATCTTTTCCTCGCTCAAAGCTTTCTGGGGGATCTTTTCCTCGCTCAAAGCTTTCTGGGGCTTGCCGCTGCTATCATTGCGTTCAGGACTGATTTTCCGCTTCCCCCTGATGGGTTTGTTCTCATGTGCGCCTCTTGCATTCTTGACGACTCCGATTGCTTTCTCGTTGTCACGTCTGGGCCCCATATCGAATTGCTCGATCGACTTGATCCCCGCTCTTGTTCTGGAGCTCGCATCTCTGTCAAACTGAGGTAGTCTTGGGGCTTTAGCTCGGTACGTGTAGGAGTCCCATGTTTTGGCGTTGTCTGCTTTCTGACGTTCTTTCTGTGTTGTAAGTAGGTTCCATCGGGGGACGAACACCTGCAATTCGATGAAGTGGTAAGCCTTGCATACCATATCGTAAATTTGGCCGCCTATTTTCATTCCTCCCTGGCATAGCCGCGGCACACATGCTTGACAGAGCATTCCAGCCAGGAAAACGGTGCCCAGGATCAGCCATATCGCCGACGGAATGCCCGGTGGTCCCTTCTGTCCCACCACTAATGACTGCTGCACCGTTGCTACCTCCATGTTTGAGCCAGCTGATGAACATGTCATGCACAAGAAATTTTCAGCCTCAGCGACAATCCACAAAAAATGAATGAAACGACATGTACCTGCCTTGAAAGGTTCAAACATGCATGGTTAGGTTTTGATCTGATTACTATGGGTTAACTCGAGCGCTTGATTGACGTCCCGGATCAGCCTACTTTTTTGCCGGCTTGGAATGTCAAAGCATATCAAAAACCCCTTGAGGGTGAGGCAGATTAGCTTTCCAAGGACTGCCCTCGACTCCTGGCGGTTTGGAGCCCATTCCTTTGTCTGCCAAAGCTGTCGTGCGTCGAACTTTGATGGTCTTGAGCACCTGTGGAACCTCGCCTCTTTGATGAGGCCGTGACAGCCAGTCTGCTTCTTTGTTGAGGGATCCCGGTATGTGCTGCGGGATCAGCTTCGGCACTTCTGCTTTCTCCAGTGCCAATGCTAGCTCTGCCGCCAAATAGTTCAGGATCCTATTTGGGGAAGCCAGTTTGCTGGACATTGCCAGCGCGACTGCACTGTCAGACCTGGTGACCAGCACTTTGCCCTGGAACTTAGGCGCCCATAGTTGAACCGCTCTCAGAATGGCCAAGCCTTCAAGCACCGCTTGTCCTGATGCTTCTCCATATTCAATGTCCAGCGCTTCTGCATGATGCTTTTGCAGAAGTGCTTCGTATGCCTCGACTGGGAGCCATTCGCCTGCCACTTTGATCCACTTTGTTGATGAGCGGCCTCTTGTTCGATCAATTTCTCTTTGCGGATGAACATGATGTCCGATACCTCGAAGACCGCTTTGAGCCAGGGGATGACGGTGCCCAGACGCTTCACAGCTACTAGGCCCATTTTGGGTCGTCTGTCTCCTTGTCGCTTCTGTGCTCTCTGCTTCTCCGTTGCCTCCTCTTTGATTGCTGCGGTGAGGACGGCATAGACTGATGTCACTCAGCCTCGGTACTATGCCGGCTACCCATGAAAGGCGTCCGGCGAAAGATCGCGGCTCCTTGATTGGAACCATCCTTTTGTCATCCCAGTTCGCCATGGTGGTCTTTATCTCTTCTATCATCTTGGGCGGTGTTCCAATCAGGATGTGATGTGAGGTCAGTTCCATGGTGGTGCCTATCCACTGCACCCTGCGACCCCTCTCGCCTTTGTGGGTGGCCACCTGCACTCCGAAGGCTGCCAGCAGGTACAGAACCTTCGACACTTGCAGATTCCGTTCCTCTTCAGGGCCTCTGATGGTCAGCAGAACGTCACCTATGTAGATCTGGACCTGACCCGATGCTGGATGGAACATGCTTTGCAACAGCCTCCCGATGGCTGCACTCAACCTTCCCATGATCAAGGGCGCCCTTTTGAAGCCGAAGAGCATTGCGCACCAAACTATGCCTGTCCAATTTTCTAAACCTGGGTTCACTGCATGTTTCAGTTCCGTTGGGTGCAATCCAAAATGACAGAAAGCATCCTGTAGGTCGATGAGCACGAATTCGACCTCTGAGTTTGCAAACCTTGACGACGTCTTCAATGCTGATCTCTGTGACTCCACGCCCGGCAACTCTGTCTCTCTCTTGCGCATCACCCGCAATTGATTGACCACGTCTTGGGGTCGTGGCAGCACTATCCGTTCCGTCACGGTTGCTCTGTCATTGCCTTGTGATCTTCTCATGTCGATCACTATCCTCCTCTTTGTTGACCCGTCAGGTTTCTGTTTCACAATCAACACCAGTCGACTTGCTGTGCCCGTCGGGTACTTCTTGTGCATCTCCTCCAACGCAACGACCTTGCAGAAACCTTTCTTGACATAGCGGTCGATTTCAATGGCCGCCTCTTGCTTCTGCGTCTCCACTGACTCATAGTTCTTGAGGTTGGACAGGACACGCATGTCTGTCCGTTCTTCCAGGACCTCGTCGGGCTCGACAGGCGGGAAGATGGTTGAGTCCGGGATGGGTTGGTCCATCCCCAATGGGACTCCCTCCCTGGCCCATTGGCCCAGATATTGTTCTGGGTCTCTAGCCTTCATGCGCCAGGCATCCCACAAAAAGGAATTCAGTGGAGATCTGAATTCAGTGTTGTCCTTCAAGGTAATGCCCTCCTGCTCGTTTACCTCAAGCAAACCTTCCAGCCTTGCAATCCAGTTTCTGAGCACCTTGTCGTCGAACTTTGCCTCGCGTGATCCATAGTCCCTGGCTAGGTCTATGGTTTGTGGGAAATCGGTCACAAAGTTTCTCCATGCTTGGTCTATCTGTTCTCCCACCTTCTTGACTTGATGAAGCCGGGCAACCGACATGGCTGGGTTTCTCATGCTTCCAATTGCGAAGTCATTCTGCTCCTCTCTGGTTCTTTTCTTTGTGGGGCCCACTGACGATGATGCCGTCACCAGCTCCTCCTCAGCATTTGCTTTCGATGGCACCTTCCTCTTCTTTTCCTGTGTGATGCTGTCTGCGATGATGGGCTTTGTCTCTTCATAGATGTGTTTCCTTCTTTCGTCTTCGTTGTCCAGCCACTTCATCTGGAGTTCGTTTACCTCGCTTGACTTGACGCTCATCTGATACCTGAGCCACTCCTTGGCTGCAACGGCATCAGCTAGTGCTTCAGGATAAGCCCCTGCCGCCTCTGTGGCCGATTTTCCAATCAGCGGGACATGCGTGACCCATTCGGGACATCGGCACACCTTTGCTAATGTGGCCAGTGATTCAAGGTTCCCTGCCCACTTAGCTGGCTTATACCATCGCCTTTTCTGTTGTGACTGGTATGCACAGGTGTTGAACTCCGCCACCGAAGAGTTTGTCTCGTCTAGCACCCGCTTCAATTCGGGCAAGTCCCAAGCTGATCCAGTGTTGACGGCACCTGGTGGATTCTCCATGGTTGAAGTTTCTGGCAACGCTCTCCTCCTGAAGCTGTCGATTTGTTTTCTGTGCAACCATGCCGCTCTCGTAGCCATCAATGTTCTTTCATCGGCTTCACGTTGTTGTTGCACCGTGTTGCCAGGAAGTCCATAAATGTGGGCTGCACTCCTGACTGGGCCTGGGCCGTGATCTGTGTCTCGCCACTGAACTCTCGAAAAGGATCCGCAAGGAAACCCGCTGTGGTAACCATCCCAATCTCCTTCTTCCACTGACTTGTCGATCTCGTCGTAAGTTGCGGGTGCGGCCAAGTTGATCTCCTTGTCTTTCTTCCGGTCCAGGCTGTCGACGTAGATTTCAAGCCTGGTTTTCTCAGCTGCTTTCTTCAGTGAGATGGAAAGCTGATCTCTTTCACCTGAAAAGAGATGGAAGTACCTGAATGGTCTATTCTTTCTGAATTCATCAAAGTTTTTACTCTTTTCAAGGGCTCTTTTGACTCTGTCAGGATCCCAAGGCCCAGTGGCTGAGTGGGCCTCCCTGGAACTTGACGCTGTCACGGGCCCCGCTTCTTCACCAGGTTGACCTTTATCACAACTGGGCCCTGCCTGTTTGTCCTCAGCGCTTTTCTTGTTCCGGGTCGCCTCCACTGTGTCGGGTTCCTGTGTCTCGTCTTCCGATGAACTCGACGAGCTGTTTCCAAAGTCAGCTGAAGTTTCTGCTTCCTTCGCTGGTGTCTCCCCTGGTTCCTCCGCCATAACGCGGTGGGGGGCGACTTCCGCTTTGGGCCCAAATTATGTCATGTCCACACATGTTATGATGAAAGCACTGCAAGCCTTCACACTGTCCAAACATGTTGACATGTCATTTGTTTGAGAAGGCCTCACCTGATTTATCACTGCAAATTCTTTTGGTTGTTTGGTATGTTTCGTTTGTTTTGTCAAATTGTTTTCAAACTTTTGCAAACAACTTGAATTCCCAAAAAAAATTAAGTCAATCCAAAACGAATTTTCCCTCTTTCGGTCTCAGCTTCAAGTTCCGGACTTTTGCTGGGCCACGGCTTAGCCAGCCCTGCATTCGGAGTCCTTGTGAGACGGCGACAGCCAGAGTCTGCACTTATGCACTCGCTTTACGACTGCCTTGCACTCTCCACCCGGCGGTATATCCGCACAGCTGCCCTTGTTTGAAGCCCAGCTGAAACAGATTTCCTGTCCTGACTGATCTTTGCTCTTTCCTTTGCCTTTGCCCTTATTACTGGGGGCACCCTTGCTTTGGCTGGTACCCGAAGATCTGTGTCTCGCCAGCTCTTCTCTGTCAGCCTGCCATTTTCGTTTGCGAGTTTGTCTTTTATCCCTGTTTGCTTGGGTCCTTCTGCCATCTGGGGTCGCCACGGTCGCATCTTGGTCAGCCTGCATGGCTTTATGGCCTCATTGGATGACGTCCAGCACCGCTGCCTCGCTGGCCACAGTTGGGGCGCCCCTCCCCCCTGCAGCTGTCCAAGCTGCTGCAGGGTGGTGCACCCTCTCCGTCCAGTAATCTGTATCTGCTGCCAGTTGGGTGAATATGCATGACCATGGTCGGATGGGGTCCAAGTCACGTGGAACTTGTCTTCCTTGTCCTGCATCGATGGTGAATCTTCGACGCAACTTCTCCAGCCTCCCTGCTCTGGCTGAGTCATTGGCTGTGTAGATCAGCCACCATGTTTTCGGCCACTGCACCATGAGTTTCTCTATCTGGTGGGAATAGGCCTCAAGATCTGCTTTTGAACAAATGTTCAACATCAGGCAAGCCGCGCGAAAGACATGCCACGATGCCTTCCAGGCTGAATGTGTGCCTGGACCCGGCAAGTCCTTCTGCAGAAACGTTCCGTCCCCTAAGGGGGTGTATACCCTGCACTTTTGAATCCTGCTCATCCTTCTCCCCAGGGGCACCCAAACTGAAAAGTCACAGTGGGGAGGACGGTTCTCTATGAACACTCGTTTATGGAGTGCAGCCAGTTGGTTCGCCGTGGGTTCTTCTGTCTAGTCCGGCTGCGACCCCATCGTTACAGTGTAATTCTGATACGATTGTCTACGTCAGCTGGTGGTGGTGGTAAAAGTTCTGAATCGTCATGTTGATCTATCAGTGCATTCATTTTCAAAATTCTTTCCTTTTACTCCGCTGCTCCCTGAGGCTCTCTGTTGCTGTTCACCTCTGGGATCGTTGTCTCTCGACTGTTGCTCCATCCAAGGGTCCACGTCTATGAAGTTTTCCTCGGTCACATTTGATCTCGCCGCCATGATTCTTTTGGCCAAGCGCCACACCAATCCCACCTGAGTAGCCTCTATGGGCGAAAACGGCCCATTGTCTGTGAGTGCGTTGTTGCACCCGGTCACCAATGCCACTTGCGGTAATGATGCAAGTAGCCGCAAATCACTTCCAGGGCTTCCCACCTGGCGCTCAAATGCGAGCCAAACAGCTTCGTCCACTCGGAAGTGGTCCACTCGGAAGTGGTCCAAAACGTCATCCACTGTCTGGAACTGGCTCAAATCAGCCCATGGTCCAAACAGAGCTGCCATGGCTACTCGCGGTTGGCTACACTTCTTGATTTGTGCGTGTCATCCTACTCTCCGAAAAAGAGACTGACCTCCCAGAGAGTGTGGTTTGAACCAAAATGGCAGTGCCACACTCACTGGGGGTTCCCACCCACCCTCCAATCACTTATGTGTCACACATGTTCGTCAGCAGTTTGCTTCTCAAAATATCTTCCTGGTTGCTGGCAACCTTTCGGGTCTTAACATTGGAATCATCACTGAAAATAAGGTTTGTCACCCACATTTTGTTCTATGCACATCAAGGCTGAAATAACATGTGTGAAACATTCCTATACTCACCCGGCCTTCTTCCATTACTTCGACTATAATGGACAAACATTTAAAACATGAACGCGTAATACTTCATCTTGACAGGGGGGAATGTTGCTCTGATGTTCTACATGTTTTTCCGGCAATTAATTTTTTTTTATAGCACTGGAATCATCACTACCAGTAGTACCGCACAAGGCGGTGGCGGAACTTTCAAAAATAAGAAACCTATAGGAGAGGTTGGTTGTTGTGAATCAGGGATGGCAGAGCGAAGCCACTCCTGGATTGAAAGGTGCTTGATCTCTCTCACTTTTTCTCTCTCTTTCTCTGACTATCTACCTACCTACACATCTATTTTCTATCTATCTATCTCTCTATCTAGCTATCTATCTCTCCCTCTCTCTCTTTCATTTGATGACCCTATCTATCTATCTATCTATCGATCTATCTATCTATCTATCGACCTATCTATCTATCTATCTCTCTCTCTCTCTCTCTCTCTCTCTCTCCATCTATCGATCTATTGTTGTTGTAGTTGTAGTTGTTGTTGCTGTTGCTGTTGTCGTCGAAGTTAGGGTAGTTGTGTTAGTGAAGGTACTTAAGTTAGTCAAGTTAGTTACGTGAATCAGTGTCTACTTTTTCGACATCAGCACGTCAAAAAAGGCTCAAAACCGTCAGTTTTTTACACTTTTGACTTCGAAATGTGCTTCGCGCCACAACGGCGTCCACTTTTTCGACACTTTTTCGACATCTGAACCAAAAGTGGTCCGAGACCGCCAGTTTTTAACACGTTTGACTTCGAAATGTGCTTCGCGCCACAACGGCGTGCACTTTTTTGACGTCTCAACTTCCAAAAGTGGTCCGAACCCCTAGTGTTTTTAAGTTTTTGACTTGGAAATGTGTTTCGCGCCACAACGGCGTGCAATTTTTCAACATCTCAACTGCCAAAAGTGGTCCGGACCTGGTGTGTTTTGTACATTTTGACTTCAAAATGTGCTTCGCGCCACAACGGCGTGCACTTTTTCGACATCGCAACTTCCAAAAGTGG
>Ga0126342_10004604_pt1 | contig 23653 bp, 22 predicted proteins | sample Cyp1metagenome_FD_92528 | JGI IMG/M metagenome (GOLD analysis project Ga0126342, IMG submission 92528) | Coral microbial communities from Lord Howe Island, Old Settlement Bay, Australia - Cyphastrea 1 metagenome | ecosystem: Host-associated > Invertebrates > Cnidaria > Coral ...
ATAAAATCATCTTAGACTGCGCAAAAACGTTTTTGGTGTATCATCTTAGGGGCGCAGCATTTTGACACCACTCCTCTCCCACTACACTACCTTTCGTCCGCCTCCGCCTGCTCTCAAGTTCATGAAGAATCCATCTAACTTCCAATTTTCATGGCTTTTCCCAGGGTTTTCCCATGGTTTTGCCACCCCTTGGGTGCCCCAGTTTCCCCGAGACACCGAGACGTTTCGAGTTTCGAGGACTCTTTGGAGACGTGGTTCGCCTTCTGCACCATCTTCGCCATGGGCTCCTGCCTGGCAGAGGTGGACGGTATCGACTATCGGAAGTTGTTCAGCAACTGGTGGAAGAATGAGATCCTTGGTCCATGGTGCTGGATTAGAACATATACATAATATTACATAAATAATATAATATATATATAATATTATATATGTAGAATATATATATAATATTAAATACAAGTGGCAGTTTAGTAATAGAGTAACTATAGTACAGTTGATAAACTATATAATTATTCACTATAGTAATATAGTAGTAGAGTTAATTTGGAGGAGAACTAGTATACAAAGTAATTACTTGGTATCATATCGCCAGTAATTATATCATCAATTACCTAGCATAGAGTAGTATCCAATATAGTTGTTTACTTGTATAGACACAACAGCATGTTGTCATAATTATAGCCATGTAATTGTTAGTATAGATGAAGACCCAATGAATTAACATAGTTATAGACTGTTATAGAGTTATCATTGTTGGAGTAATTTATATATATATATATATATTACAGAGTAATCATTGTAGATAATCAAATGCCATTTGTAATATAAGTAAATTATTAGTAAAGACTAGTATCCAATGTTCTATCCAAGAATTGTTATGTTAAAACCAGTATAGATGATCAGTATCCAATGCATTATCACAGTTATAGTCATAGGCTTAGACATGGATTCTTAGTATCCAATGAACTACCATAGCAAAAATTATCCTAGAACTTGTTTAGAGAAACAATTGGATGGATTAGCCATGATTAGCTAATACAAAAAACTGATATTCATCATTCTCTTATCAATTATTGTTGGGAAAATTGGATGGATTACCTGCTTATTCCCCAATGTTCAATGAGCGAATTGTTCAGTTTCGAGAGTCAAGATGTAGTTGATGAGGGGCGAGATTTTGTAGAATGATCATCAGAGATTTTGAGGCATGCCTGGTCATTTTTGGGATTTGGAATATTCTGGAACCATCCATTTGGATGCGTCTGAAAATCGTGTAGATCCCCTAGTCACTAGTTGGCCATTTCATACGGAAGATGATGATCAACCATCAACTCTTGGGGCGCCCTACTTTCAGACAAATCCCAAAGACGTGATTTTTCTTGGCATCATGGACTTGGGGAAATTCTCGTGGATTCCCTCTTTTCACCCATGGCCAACACCCATGGCCACATATTGACCAAATCACCAAAAAAGCATAAACAAGCCGTCCATCAGCCCATCAGCAGCCGTGGCCGAGGATGAAAACGGTGAAGTACCCCACCAAAGGCTTGGTCTTCGATCTCTACGTCCGTGACATGCGATTGGAGGAACTGACGACCAAGGGCCTGGTAGGGTGAGAAGTTTGAATGATTGAATATGGTAGTTTCCTAAAATGGATCTACCCTACCCCATTTATTTCATGGAGAATCCTATCAAAATGGATGAAAACTGAGGGTACCCCCATGGATTGGAAGGAAACGGCCTCGCTTGTGCCCATGGATTTGTCTTGCTTGTGCCCGGGTAGCCGCTTTCCACTCGAGCTACTGTCCCCTAAAAGTAGACCATAACTGTTGCTGCATGCCTTCAGGTCTTATCCACTTGGATTGAATGATCCCAGTAAGGGAGTTGAAACCATCAACTAGTTGAGAGCCTGCTGGATCCTCATGGTTCCTCAATGTTACTGATATAGCCTTATTGTTCATATTGCGGCCCAAAAGTGACAAAGATGACTAATCGACTAACCTCCAAAGTGAGATGATTTTCTTGCAACCGACCGAACCGTGCCCATCAACGCTCCATTTGTGAATCATATCCATGAGTTGAGGGAAACACCTTGCCACTGCCAGTCTCAATAAATCAAGGGTTCATGAAGTTCATGGGTTCAATGGGTTCTATTCTGAAAGGTTTCTTTCCCTGGTGATATGGGTTTGCCTGAGAGCAGGGTACCTCCAAATTTCCATGGTTTCATATACTGTTCCCTGTTAGAAACGATTCAAGAGTGCAATTCGGGGTATGCCCCATTTTCAGACATACCCGTATTTCCCCAACCACCTCCAGCAATTGATTCATTTGCATTTCAAATCATCATTTTCTCCATTGAAAATCCCAAAAAAATCACCATGTCTAGACTATCCACTGGCATCACCATGTCTGTATCAACCCAGCCGCAGGAATGGGCCAACCTGGTGGAACCCATTCACTACCGCAGCACGACCCCTATGGGTGAAATCACCGTACCGACCACCGAGACCGTCTGTCGCTTGGCTCGCTGGGCTCGTTGACAACAGTTGGGGTGTGTCATAGCTTGGGGTTGACCGCAAGATGTGGCTATATTTCAAGATTTTTTTTTGGGGAACATGAGGTTTAAAGATGCTTGACTTTAAAGCCTGAAATTTAAGTGGGGTAGCCTATTTGGATGGTTGGACGGATGGGAAGGCAGTACGTGGTACCACGTGGTTCCATCGATTGAAAAGAACCCAGTGGGTTCAGATATTTCAGATCTTTGACTCTCATCACTATATCTCATCACTATGGGAATTAGCTTGGATATCCTGGGATGATTCTGGGGCCTCAGCCAACAGCGTCTTCACCCTACGCTGCATATGGCGCCTTGGTCCTCATCGGATCTAGGCTTGGACTATTTCATGAGGGCCTTGATCGAAGTCCAGCAACCGGCCACTGGGCCAGCTTGGATGGTGAAAGTCAAGATTCAAGAGGTGGTTTCAAACATGGTAAACCTATGGCATATACATAATTATACAAAAAATATATGGATTAAAACCTATGAAAAACAGATGTGGGGGTGACAAACATCATATTTATCATATACTGGGATGAACATCCACAAGCATCACCTATTTTGTGAACTAGAGTGTGCCAGCCAGGGAGTTGACCCGTATATTTTTATTTTAATAACATAACATATGATATAATATGTATATGCGTCGCTGCGTCTGACCTCCCATTCTTATTCGGGAAGATGATCCAGCTCGACCAACATTTTTTTTAAATAAGGCCGCTACTAGTAGCTTGCCAAAAACTAAAATAGGATCCCAAAAATATGGATTTGGAGGATGTTTCCCTTTTCGAAGTGACAACTGCTATTTCTCTAGGTGGGTTCCACTGGTTCAGTGGAGGGCTGATAAGCCCTTTAGAACTGGCTTATCACTTATACACCTGAAATTGATACCATCTGGTTCTTTAACATAGCCATGGAAAATCACCATTTTTAATAGGTAAACCATCTATTTCTATGGGCCATCTATACCATGGCTATGTTAGTCATAACCAGAGGGTAGGATCCCGGAAGATTTCCACGTCGCCGTGAGGTGATGCTGATTGGCTTGGCAGGTTGTGGTAAGACGCAGTCCTGCACGGGCTTGTTGAAGAAACTCAACCCGGAGGCGGCAATGGCCTTGGTGGTGGCGGTGAAAGAACCGTAGGTCGCCTAAGGATGCCTAAGGTGGTATTGGAAAGACTAGGGCATGGAACCAAGGGAACTGAGAAAATCTGACATTGCGAAATTTTGCTGCTGGAAGGATGTGAAAGGTTGTTCTCACGTGTGCGTATATTTCTTGAATCCTGTTGAGGATTCGGATATGAGCTGCGAAGAGTGATGAAGTGAAATGTGAAGTTGTTGCTTTCCAGCCTATGAGACAAGGGTAGGGTGTTCAATCTGCAGTGAGCTACGGTTCAACCCAGCGGAAGGCGATGGTTTTGTTGGTCAGGTGTTCATGGGCTACAAGATGAACATGAGCTACTACACCGACTCAGCCATGCTTCAAACCATGATGGAGATTCCATTGGAAAAGAAAGCAGGGAGACTCTATGCTCCCCCCGGAAAGCTGCAGATGATCTATTTCATTGACGACTTGAATATGCCAGCACTGGACAAGTACAACACCCAATCAGCCATTGAGCTCATCAAGCAGAAACAGGACTACAGCCATTGGTACGACCGCGCCAAGATTCAAGTCAAGGCGTAACGGGTTCATGGTGATGGCATGGCCGGTGTGGGCGATGCACATTGGGATAGTGTGCGAATGCATGGAATTCTGAAGATTCTGAAGGGAAGGGACCAGGGGGTCACCATGAATCAGCGTTTGAGAGCGATCCATCTATATAGATATACAAATATCAGTCATCATAAATGAATTTGTTGTGCATGCTGTGTTTTGGTTTGCGCCGCTGTTTTTCTGGGGGCCTGTAGTTTTTGACATTCTCGTGGGGGTTAGCGCATTCAAGTCAAGCATTTCTGATGCAGCTGGCCAAGGGTTGCTGTGAGTGCTACGTAAACTCATTTGGCCTTGCTGGAAATTGGTCGGTGAATGGAGCCCCACGCACATGCAACTCACATATGTCAATAATTATGTATGTGTGATAATCATGTGCATAAATTTATACGTAGTGTATATATATTTATCTTATATATATATGTATATAGACATGTCTTCTATGTGGGCAGCCATATGGTCCAATTTCTCATTTGTTCCTGTGTACAGCATGCACGTACCTCAAACAAGCTCAAACTATGACATGTATTGACATATATTATTTGTATCTCTGCAGGCCACTGAACGTGTGTCTTTTTGGCACTACCCTTGGTATCGGCTGCAGGACATTGGCAGCACCCAGTACCTGTGTTGTATGAATCCCACTGCTGGATCCTTCACTGTGAATGAGCGCCTTCAACGCCACTTCTGGACCTGTTCCGTGCAATTTCCAGAGCAAAGTGCGCTGAACGAAGCTTGGGCGTTGTGAGGGACGAGATATCCCATGGGTGATTGGTATAGGTTAAGCTACTCCAGATGACCAGATGATGTTTCCAGCTGGCTTGCTGCTTCTTAGAATCAAGATAGCCAGAAGGAAAAGGGACACGTTCCTTTAGTGTTTGGATCTTACTCCGAAAAACCATTCATCACATCGCAATGCTTTTGAAGCAACACCATACTTGGGGCGGCCGGAGTTTCCTTTGGTGTTGGGAAATTAACCAAAAATTGGTCCAAATTTACCTCAGTCCTTTTGTTTGCCCCAAATTGAAACCACATGCAGACAGTGCCTGAGGTCATCTATTCGACCTTCATGACACCTGGTAGCAAGCTGTGGTGTGCTGGGAGGCGACTGTCGATGTATCACACAGCCAGAGAATGTTGAAGGCTTGATACGGGTTTCTCTTGAAATATGATGCCTGAATTTCCTATGGTTCATCATCATTTTCCCTTTTATTATTAAAATATATCAAACTGCAATTTGTCAATTTGTGAGTCTTCCCAAACAAAGCCATGCAAGTTGTTGGTGTTAATATCTTCTGCGGTCTTGACATATTTTGACAGCAAGACATTTTCCATGGAACCTGGTGCATTTAGTTTGCACCAAACGGCTGATAGCGTAACTCAAGCGTCCTTCACTCGCGTCTAACTCAAGCGTCCAACTCGACTCAGGAAGGGACACTTCGAGACGTTGCAATTCAAAGTTCCAGTGCAGGAGATCGGCAATTGGGTCATCAAGGCTGCTCTGAGCTTCCACACCCAGGTGAGCGCCACCTTCCGAAAGACGGCGCAGAGCCTTGGCCATGCCTAGGGCGCGGTCGTCCCATCGATCCGTTGTCAGATGTCTCAGATGTCCATTGGATGTCATGGCTCCACAGCACTCAGACTTTTTTGGTGAAATCAAAGTGAAATCATGCCTCACAATGAGTTCAGCAGGCCTTTGGGTCATGTTATGGCACTGTTATGGTATGTTATTGTCATGTTCAGCTCCTCACATGCACAGCACATTGCTGTGTTTTTTAAAACATCTTTTGGCCCGAGGAACATGCACTACGAATTCAACATCCGTCACATGAGTGGCGTTTTCTCCGGGCTCCTCAAGGCGAAACCCACCGAATTCACGGATGCTGAGAAGCTGGTGCTCTTGTGGATCCACGAAAGTGAGCGCAGCCTGGCATCGAATTGAAGCTTATCCGTTTTGTAGCATATGGCATCTCATTTCTCCACATTTCAAATCCCCTTCTTTGAACTATAGACCATGCAATATCATGCAATCTCGAATTGGTTGGTTTGAGACCCGGGTATCCAAAAATCCGGGGGTAAGGTAACTCCCCCGGTTGAACGGGACAACTCCAAACGGCGCTACCTCGCGGCTACGTCGCAGCGAGGTATCTACGGTGACCGCTTGGTTTGCCAAGCAGATCTGAAGAAGTTGCGCCAGCTCACGGAGAAGATCTCCAAACAAATGTGGCTTGAAGCAGAAAGCGAGGGGCATCTGCTTCCTCGGAGAAAATATATGGAAAGAAATGGAACATATTGATAATTCACGTGCAAAATGTGATTCTTTTGTTTTTCGGATAATGCTGGAGAACCACCAGAAATTTGAGGCTCAACCAACGAATTATGGGGATTCGTGTATGCAGAGAACATAGGGATGGAACCGCCAAGAATGGGAATCTGGATGATTCATGGTGAAAATTATGGGGACTATCACTTTGGTGGCCGTTCACTAATTGGAAGCCAACATGTTTACAGTATGTCCAGAAAACGTGGACTGCTTTGGCGTTTTGGAGTAGGCATGGCAAGGCACCTGGCATCCTATGGGCAAATGTTGAGATGAACACGATCACATGGAGTAGACATCGGTATGAAGGCAGTAGAGAGAGAGAGAGAGAGGAATGATTCGATGAGAAGTGCACAATGAAATGCGATGAATGTATATGAATGTATCATGCATTTACAAATAGAACTAGAGCAGGGAGTGTGCCCTATATCCAAAGGAAACAATATATTCATGGATGGTTGATGATGGTTGGATTGATGGATTCACCGATGAATGGATGGATTGGATGGTTGATGATGGTTGGATGGACAAGATGATGCACTTTTTGTGGCGCTGCCATCTGACCAGGTTTTCGAAGCACAACCTCCAGAAGTACTTCCAAGAAAAGAGTCCCGAACCGATAATCTTCGCGCCCTTTTCCAAGGGCCATCATAGCATGGAAGATGGAGGACGGGAGGGCTTCTGGAGTGTTGCAAGTTATAAGCCTACATGCAAATTGTAGCTTAGTGGATGCCAATGGCTAGTATATGAGTGGGTCACAACATGTTACAGCCACATAGTGCGCCTTCAAGCAAGCTGTTCAACTTGGCTTGATGGCCAGTCAGGGGCACAGACCCTCAAGGAACCTTGCAAGCCACCAGCGTCCCCTACTGTAATGGCTAACACTCGGAGTGAGTTAACACCCAGTGGGCTCAAGACCATTGATTTTTCCGACACTTTTTGGTTCTGGTATGTTCTGGTGGTTGGTTTCTCTTTAAAAAAGATATTTTGGGACGCCGAGGCTGCAGTTTTTGCCAGCAAGTCACAACGATCCACTTCGGGTTGGTTTTTTCGGGATGCTGGATATAACACAGGCAACATAGGCTTGTTACTTGTTTCGACAACTGGGAAGTCATGATAGGCATTAATTATTGATCACCGGCTTCCATGGTTACATTGACCAACCTTGACTCATACAAAAGCGCCCCTGAGGGTCCAGGCATGTGGCGGTTGGCAGGAGTCTATGACAAGATCAAGGACATGGAGCGTTTGTCGCACATTCTGCAGGAAGCCATGAAAGACTACGACAGTAGCTTGGCACGGGGGATTTTGTGGAATGCCCGGCTGATCATGTTTCAAGCATGTTTGGTTGGAAACGCTGCAAAGAAACCATGGCATTGTTAAAACTTGAGGCTCCAGTAAACTCAGTAAACACACTAATCCATTACTAATCCATGTTAATTAATTCATTATTCAAAAATCAAAGGGTGCCAGCTGGCAGGGAAATCATCTATCACCTCCAGTCAGCGGATGAACTTCCAAGTAGATGTTCAGTTGCAAACTTTGGCGATCAACGATTTGCATCAATTTACCAGAACGATTTACGTTCATTTTCTTGCCCTTTGGTAATCTGACAATTGCCAAGGATCTAGCTAGTAAAACTAGTAAAAATGCTTTTCCACAGACATGTTTGATAGATTGTTTGACAACCTCAGAGGGTTGAGAAGTCATGTACCAACTGCTAACAAACCCTGAAGCCCTGAGGTACTTACGCTGCCATGGACCTAGTTCTCTTCGAAGATGCCATGAAGCATGTGGCGCGCATTTGTCGCATCATCTCCAGTCCCTCAGGCCGTGGCAGCGCGCGGAGCCCACGGAAACTCTGGGACGTTGGGGAAGATATGGGAAGATCAATGATGACTCAATGACGATGAGCAAATGAGCAACAAAACAATCACACACATTTCGCTGTTTTCTGGCGTTTTTTTTCTTTGGTTTGGGGGTGCATGTCTTGGATATTCATCGATGTCATCGCAACCAAGATCCAACCATCAGCTGGGACATTCCGTGAACATCGGTCCGCACCTTGTAGGCCATCCTTTGCTGGTGGGAGTTGGAGGTAGCGGTCGGCAGAGCTTGAGTCGCTTGAGTGCTGCTTGACGGATCTGTTTGACGCAGCTGGTGGGTGGATCTAAAAGGAATCTCAAAAGGTACGGGAATAATCCGGAATACTGGGCAGTGCGCCGTTCGGGTCAAACATGGCCAAGCCACAGTTGAAATCAATTTTAATCAATCACCCATGCTGACCTTCATAGGTGCCAACTGCCAACTTGCCAACCATCCCTTTTTTCCTCCATTCTTGGCTCTGTTTTGTTGGGACAGACGCATCACCAACAAATTCTAAGCCACATTCGAAATGGCCTTGTGAGATCCAATCCCCAGATGTTACCTGGGTAAGATCTGACCTTATTGGCCAATTTTTTGTGGGTCCATTCAGGTCAAAGATTCCCTGTCCAGCTTGAGGCCTTTGTTTGCCAGAACATGACCTACATGATCGTGATCACCAGTTCCTATGGCCTGTCGGACCTGAAAACGGATCTGCAGTATATGTACAAAAGAGCTGGTGAAAAGGATGAGGGAGTCATGTTCCTCTTCACCGACAATCAGATTGCGAATGAGAAGTTCTTCGTTTTCTTCAACGATTTGCTGGCTTCGGGTTGCTTGGAGTCACAGATTAAGTTTTGAATTATTCGGTGGGAGAAGTACAGTGTATGTACAAGTATGTACTCTATATGATATAATAGAGAGGGAGAGAGGAAGAGGGAGAGAGATTTTCCTTGAACTCTGGACTGATCAACTTAAACTTCACATTGTCTCAAGTGTTTGAATCAAACGTATTCAAACAATTTCTAACATGATGTCAAATGCAGCAGCAACCCTTTTCATTTTTACTTTCTTTCTTTGATGCGTTTCTGTAGATTACATATATATATACCTAGCCTATATATATATATATATATATATGACTTTCACGTGCAACGAAAAAATAAAGAGGTGAGCCAGTTCACCACCTCAAGTTTCACAGGTGAAATCACGGATCTGTACCCAAGTGAAGATAAGGAGAGGGGGCATGGGGCTGACGCTGCAGTTCCCAAGCTGAGCAAACTGCTCATCGAAATCTTCCACAAGTACAGTCCCCAACTGTTTGATAATGTTTGACATATTTTTTGCAGACTTGGATATGCGGATAATATTTTGACATGTTTTGGATTGTTTGGGCTATTTTGATCCTTCTCACCCCGGGGTTCAATGCAGAGTTCCTCAGTTTCACCTTGGCCACGTGCGTGGCAGCCACCTTGGAGGACAGCATCCGCAACGCCGTGCGAAGTGCCGCCAAGGGCCTTGGTCTTTTGGCACGTGAAAGCACCAGCTGGGAAGAGCAGAAGCTGTCAATGGGGGAAGGAACTTCTCCATAGGTACGGCATTTTTGATCATTTTTGTCGGTATCATGTTCATTGAAACAACCTCTAAATGTACTGTAATTATATGTAATTGTCAGACGATTGAGTCAACAAACTCGACCGTGTTGCAACAACATGAAGCAGCTGCAGATCCCTCAGTAGCATGTTCGCCAGCACCCAAGAGCGGTAGAGAGCGGTAGCCCATTCATCATCATTCCATGGCTTCCATGGCTGGCCCGTGGATTCAAACATTCTTTTACCATCTATTTCCACCGGGCCCAGGTTGCTGGGCCAAGGCTGTGACCCAGCAGATAATGATATCGTCGCCCAACAATCCCAGGCATTGTGCATGCCTCAACCATCCTCAACCCATCATCCCAGGCGTCCCAGTCATCCCATCATCTTCCATCATCTTCCATCATCTTCCATCATCTTCCATCATCTTCCATCATCTTCCATCATCTTCCATCATCTTCCATCATCTTCCATCATCTTCCATCATCTTCCATCCCAGGCATTGTGAATACCCCGGAGAACTTATGGTCTTTCTACATCTCCCGGGTGCGAAAGAATCTGCACATGTCGCTGTGCTTCTCTCCCGTGGGCGATGGACTCTGGAGCCGCGCACGACGCTTTCCGGCGCTGGTGAACTGTACCACCATCGATTGGCAGCTCGGCGATGCCATGGGCGGCCCCAAATTGCTGGGTTGGTTGTTTCGGAAAGGTGTCCTGTTGATAGTGGATTTGTGGTTTTCAGAGATGGGAAGAGTCGAAATATTGAATCCTGTCAGATGTTTTAGAGATTTTTAAAGATGTTTACCCTCTGGTAATTTAACAGTTTGCTATTGAAAATGGTGATTTATAGATATTTATAGTGAGTTTTCCCATTAAGAATGGTGATTTTCCATAGTTATGTAACAGTTTACCAGAGGGTATAGTCATAGAATTGGATGATGGGAAAATTTACAGGAAACCCTGATATTTGATGGTCAAAACCCATGGGTTTCCGGTTCAGATTTTCCCTTAAACCAATCCATTGATATAGGTTACAGCTGGAAAAAAACGGATGGTCCTCTTTTGGGCACCTTGGCGCCTTGGATCGCATGGCTGCCGCGTGGATGCAGAGGTTTCAACCCTGGCCGGAGGATGCACTGCACAACGTGGCGCAGAAGCTCGGAGCCCCATTGTTTTGCCAACGACTTGGCGCCGCCAACCGGGGCAATAGCCTCTGGTAAACGTTTACATAACGAACTGGAAAATCACCATTGTTTAATGGGTAAATCAACTATAAATGGGCATCAATGGGCCATTTTCTATAGCTATGTTAAATTACCAGAGGGCATTGTTTTTGAATCTTTTTGAGGGATCATAAATTGGGGATAAAAAATGTGTGAACAGATGCGAAGCCCTATCCGGTGCACCGCCCGGAGAAAAGGTTCTTAACGAAGCTGCAAGCCTTGGGGCCTGCGGATGATCCACATCGCCTGGCCATTGTGGACTTCTTCCCTTACAGCAGCTTGACCCGACATATCCGTGAGAATCCCAACAGATCCTAGCGTAAATATACATGATGGATCATGATGGCATAGGTTTAAACCGATTTTTGGATTCACACAGTTTCACCCACATAAATGATGGCAATTGGTGACGAGGAACATTTACAAGAAGGTCAGCGCCAGGGTTTCTGAATGTTCGAGCTCAGGATCCTAGGGGACCACGGCCAGGAATTCTGTTCTTTTTGACATTTTCATATTTGGGGATAAAAACCACGGTTTTTGGACATGTCGTCCCTCTGAGTAAATCTAGTGGCAGGATAATGTCAAGTGCCAGACATCCAAAGAGCCTAGCAGCCACCAACAGCCATCCACCCACTGATGTCCCAACAGGCCCCAGGAAACCGTGGAAACTGCTGGGAAGTCGCTGGGATTCCCGTTTTTTTCCGCTGCCAAAACGAGGCTTTGAAGCGGTGAACCAACTGTCACATAGCTTCATCCATGAAGAGAAGCGCTTCGCATACACCACACCCAAGAGTTGCCGGTCTAAGGGGGATGGCATTTGGAGGCCAGGGTGCAAACTCATTATAATTATATATATATATATATCTATTAATTGTATATAGAGAGGTATGCTTACATAGAGGAGGCCCTCAGAAAATTATAACAGAACCCAACACTTGTTGTCGGCCAACTCAATTACAAAAGGGCTCAGAAAGGATGATGGGTAGAAAATGTTCCTACTTTCATTTCGTTTATATACTGCATAGTGGGATAGTGCTCCAGTAAAGCTATGTCAACATACGAAGGACTCAAGATCAACATCGACTCGAAGTGCCGAGTGACAGTTACCATGCGCCGCGTAGCGGGACCTGAGGCTTCTTGGAGCTGATCAAGCTCTACAGTCTCATGTTGGAGCGGAGTGTCTTTGCCCTGGAGGCCTGGCCTTTCAGCCCCAACAGCGGGGAACCCCCTCCAGCAGCCGGCTGCAGCTGATCAACCTGGCAGGACAAGAAGTCGCGCTTGACCAGTGGCCTCATCAAGTTGCGCAAGACCCAAGAGGAGGTCAGGGATGGTCAGGGCTTGGAAAATGTGGACATCTCGTCCGGTGAATTGATCCATTTTGATTTTGGACATCCATTTTGGTGAATGTTCATCATTTTGGATCATTTTGGTTAAGTTTGGTAGATTTTGGGGGATGATGATTCCTGAAAAAAATTGGACACCACTTGAAGCATGTTGAATTGGGGTGATGTTTCAACGGGACAGCCATGGACACTTTCCTGCAGGTCATCATATTGGAGGAAGATCTTCAAGAGAAGGCTGGGTGGGTGGGGTTATTATCATCTTGGGGGAAGAACATGGTACTTTTGGTGAGTGTTGGTAAATGGTTGTGGAAAATGCTTGGGATCACCATCTGATGATTTGGTCAAGGTTTAGTGCTTCTATAGATTATATGATTATCTATCCAAGAATTGTTTGTGCAGCCCAAGTCAAATTCCCGCATTGATCCTGGGGTTGCAAATTCATGTATATTCCCTAGCCAGACAATTTGTATACCACTTCCAACCGCTTCCAACGGGCTATAGCAGACTCGGTATGCGCCAACTTTAGTAGCCCATATCTAGGCGGGCGCACCCAACGCTCCAGCAGCTTGTCACATTCGTCACTAACAAATACCCAAACTTTCTGGGTTGTCTAGCGCTTTAATGGACCCAAACAGTCCTAAACATGTGTAACCACAACACATGTGACAATTTGACATAGACAACCCAAGTAATATAAGTAATCAATAGTAATAATACAGCCTATGCCATGACCAGGACTGGTGCCCCCCAGGTCTCGGCTTTGACAGGTGCCCGTTCTGGCCGCTGGCAGGCAATCGTGGTCAAGGAGAAAGCGGAGAAGGCGGACATTTTCGCCGAGGAGATCGGGCGGGAGAAGACCCGCGTGAACACCGAGGTGGGGTGGGGCAGATGGTGGCAGGGACCCCGGCAGAATGGGGATTTGGGGAAGTGAGGTGGGAAAACACGGTAAATATATGTAAATTTCCACTAAGTCGAGAGAAGTGATTATAGATATTAAGAAAGAAGCTAGGGGATATAGTTAATAGTTGGTGCCTTTAGCTCTGCTGAACTCCTTGAGAAGGCGATGGAGAGAGAGTTAATAGTTGGTCGCTGAACTCCCGAGAGAGAGAGGATAAATCCACATAGGTCAAACAGTAGAGCAGCTAGGGGATGTACCTATATTATATAACACGGAATCCAACTCTACAGGGTAAAATGAACTGTTGTATAAACTAGCTATGGGGGATATTTCCACTAGGTGATTATCTGATAAACCAATATAGGGAGCCCATGAGAAGCAAATAATAAAGAGACCACCGCCAGATATTCCCACCGATTGCGATCTGGTAGCTCCACGATGTGAGGCCGAGAAAGCGCAGATTGAAGCGGTGAAGTGCCAACAGATCGCCCAGCAAGTGGCAGAGAAGAAAGAAGATTGCATCTCTGCCATAGCTGATACCCTCTGGTAAACTAACATAGCTATTGAACATGGCCATTTATAGTGGATTTTCCCATTAAAAATAGTGATTTTCCATAGTTATGTTAGTTTACCAGAGGGTACCCTGCAATCAATCATGGCTGGGAAATTCCTTAGAAATGCAGGTTTTAAATGGATTTTAAATGGGAAACTCTTCTCGAACTCAAAAGGTCGAAGTCTGGGGAATTTTCCGGCATGCCATGTGACAAATCACCCTCCGGTAGCTGAGGAATTCACCCCGGCAGGTTTCATTGGAGAGAATACGGTAGCCCAAAACGTGATCACAATCAAAGCCTTGCAAACAAAAACCCCGAAAAAAAAACGCAGTTTGGTACAGTAATTACTTGTTGCAAATTTGACTTCAAGATGATTCCGAAGAAGTCATTTTTCAGAGAACATCGTGGAACATCTACTGGAAAAGCCACAATATTTGGGGGATAGAATCGGTAGAATCCATGGTTTCCTACAGATTTTCCTCTAAAATTGGCGTGATTCATGGCCATAGCACAAACCCAGCTGATCGCACCTGAGGCATGAGGGACTTGAGCGAAGCGCTTCCCTTGGTGGAACAGGCCGAGGCAGCCTTAGACGTCCTGGATAAGAAGGCGCGGTTCGGGGATGGCTGGGCGTTAGATGGATCTCTGGTGGTGTCAAAATATCTCAAAGCTGAAACATTGTGGGCATTCTGTCAACATGAACCCACTTGTAGTGGGGATATGTGGGGATACAATCAACAAGAATGGGAATACGGATGGATACGGTGATTGAAATGGAACCCCGAAACACGGAACATGCTTGGCGTCCTTTTTCTGGAAAACTGTCCTCATGTTCAAGAGGTAGATCATATGAGAAGACCTGGCCACACCAGGGAAAGGGCGCAGCAACACTGTAACACGACTCCATGCCAGGAATTCAACGAACTCAAGGTGCATCCCGGGGTGTTGGGGAAGCAAAGTAGCCAGTGTCTCCTGTGGTTCCCGACTCTGAGCTGTAGAAAGCACAGCTACTATACTTGCAATCAATGGATAAGTCAAAGGCAAGATTTGCAGGAACCACGGCTTACTCCAAAGGGGTTCCCTGCACCGGTGCCTAGGCCCTGACGCGGCCGCCCACGGACGTGCACACGGTCTGCGAGACGGCGCTACACCTTTTGGCCAACTTGGATCCCTTCGTGGAGGTCAGCGACGGGCTTGACCAAAAATGGCGGATATCCCCAATGATGTTAATTTATGTATATTTATATTATAGCCTTTTATAGCTATTTCAATTTATATAAGTGGGGAGGAAAACTGTGCTGTAAACTTTGGGATTTGGGGTGCCCCCATTTTCAGATAACACCATGCGATGGTAAACCCACATCTTTGGTGGTTAAACCTGAAATGTTTGTTGATGAACCCCATGTCAAAGCTGGCGAAAACTATACACCATCCACTGTCCACTTCAATATGGTAGGCCCAAAAGGAGAAAACAAACAAACAACCCCAATTTGACTAGACATATCTAGACATATTTTTGGTTTTGACTCATTTGACTCGCAGCATTCCATCGAGGCCAAAAAACACCGCTGATGTTTGCTCTGCAGGTGGACAAGAAGGGCCGCGTGAAGGATCGCAGTTGGAAGAGTGTGCAGAAGATGATGACGGATCCGGGGAAATTCCTCTTGACGCTCAAGGCGGACGTAGATGGAACAGATTGGAACGGGCCAGAGATGGTCTTCCTAGAAAGCGAAGCTTAAATGATACCTGGCTTTCTTGCATTTTCACAAACACAGTTTAGAATTACTGTAGCTTGGGATGATTTGGCATGACCCTATCCATCCCTATCCTACAATTAGTTGGTCTTTGCCTCACACCCATGTTGGATATGTTGGAAGATTGTGAGTGATCGAATCCTGGTTGGAAGTTTCAGCACTTGCTGAGGCTGAGTCACCAGGACTTGTAGGCTGAAGTAGCTGGCGTTGATGTCTGTCCATGTAGGATGTAGCACTTTCAATAGTTGATACAATTGGTTTATATGTTTGACACCATGATGATGATGTAATGTAGGAGGTGCATTTTGCATATGCTAACCGCCAATGTTTGCCGATATTGTATGTACATCATCATGTTACAGCATCCTCTTGGCAACATAAACATATCTTTCTCCAATGGGCACTTCAGGATCAATGTGTGCCAATGCTTGTTGCGCTTCTGCAGGGCTACAAGGCTTACATCGACGATGGATCTGTGCCTGCGCAAAATGTGGAAGAAGCGCGAAAGTTGAAAGACTCCCTGGGACAAGAGCCGCTTGGCAAGGTTTTGCCATGATAGTCGCAGGTCCCAACGAAATTTCTCACGGTTTCCAACGCATGAACTCAGGTTCTTGCCTGAGAACATGAAGAAGAAGTCCCAAGCGGCTGGAGGTGAGACCAAACATAGGACCCAAAAAGTGGGTGGCCGCAGGCTGCCGCAGCTTAGAAACTGGGGATGTGAGCAACATAGGTTTCTCCAAAAACGTGGTAGCCCCAAATCCTCCTGTTAACCATCATTGTTCATCTTCCATCATTTTCCGTATATTTGAAGGGTTATTTCATTTTCAGGCACTCAAAATAGAGATGTGACAGGCATTTTGTGTGAGATGGTGTGCTTGGGAGCCAGGTATAGCAGGGTCAGGTTTGCCGGACCCCGGCCGAAGCGACCAGAGAACCACAAACTTGGATCAATTTGGTACCTTGAAATCACGTCACACTGGAAGGTCTCAGCGAATTCGTCATCAACATTATCAAGTGCCCGGAATGCTCACTGTGGGCCACTGTGGGCAGCAATTCTTCAATCAAGTTCCACGCTTCAAGCTTGGGGAATGTTCAAATATGTTCAAATGCAGAGCCCAACAAACAGCTGTCTCGATGCCTAAGAAGATATTCGTTCTGTTGCCACCAGTAGCCCCCTAAAAACACCGAAAGTCAAAAGTCGTGTTTTCAGGATGGTGGAGATTATATAAAAAAACCTTACATTTCCAGGTTTGTACCCTCTGGTAAACTAACATAACTATGGTAAAAATCACCACTTTTCATGGGAAAACTCACTATTTCTATGGTGATTTTCCATAGTTATGTTAAATTTCCAGGTTTGTAGCTTTCGTATTTTGGGTTGCTATATGGACCCACCAGCATTGACGTCAGTGAGTTCAAACTCTGTGGCAGGTACTACGATGTGGTGTGCCAGGTGAAGCCGAAGAAGCGTTCCCTGCAAGAGCCATGGCTGCGCACAGAGAGGCTGTCGGGGAATCGTTTTGAAGCTAGTAATGCGGGTGAAAGCACAACAACATGGATGAATTTTGAACCAATGGCTCGGGAAATATTGGCGAAACCAGGAAGAAATGAACTTTGGCAAGCTCAAGATTTGCCATGATGTAACTATTGTAAAGTCCCAGGTTTCACTGAATCTCCGCTTAGATCGCCATGTTTTTGGTGGATCAATGTAGCAATGTTATGTAAAAACCTAGATGTGCTGCTTACACCACCACGATAGTAATCTCCTATATCAATCAACGGGGGTTTGAACATTGCCCAAACGATCTTTGTGAGGTTCGCAGACCCAACGTGGATGTTTTGATATGTTTTGATATTTGGTGATATCGGGATTCAGTTGGATTTGAGAAACATATTGTAAACATTTGTAAACAAATAGTTGGCAAAGACGTGCAACGACTATATGCTTATACATGTGATTGTTTGGACGAGCCAAGTCTGGCCACGGGTGAACATTTGAGATCCATTGGGCGAGCCCTCTGATTTTGGCTGATGGGCCCATGGGTGCTAAGTAGAGGTCATTATTAATAGAGGTCCGTCAAGCTTGACGGACCCTGGCTCGGCCACGGTAGAAAAAGTGTACTCTAGCAAGCCTGCTTGGCATTTGTCATCATGCTGTGATACCCTCTGGTAAATTAACATAGCTATTGAAAATGGTGATTTATAGTGGATTTTCCCATTAAAAATGGTGATTTTCCATAGTTATGTTAAATTACCAGAGGGTATATGTTTTTTGTGACTAGCATGGCATATCGCTTCGCCTTCAACCATGTTATCCATGAGTTCTTGAACTAGCTCTCTCTGTTTCTCTCGCCGGGCAAATGGGTACATCGTATGGATCAAAATAATGCACACCCCAAAACATGCATAGATACGCTCTGGTTATTTAGCATAGCCATGGTATAGATGGCCCATTTATAGATGGTTTACCTATAAAAAAATGGCGATATTTGCCGCGTTAAAAATGGTGAGTCTGAGAATTTGATCCCCATACCATCCTGGTCATGGCAACGTTGATGTCTTCAAGTGCAACACTCACTTTATGTTCAAATTGCATCCCCAATTTGATGAGTTGTATCCAAAAACAATCCAAAAACATCTTGACTCCTACCCGCCCAAAAAGTCATAGAAACCCAACCACAAATCTTCAACAATATTCAACACCATTCAGAGCCTCAAGAGCCCTGCCAGATGAGTCCATCGATTCTCAGGATGCCACCGAAACCTTGGAAAAGGCCAACGAGAGGCATCGTGAGGTGACGGCCATGGTCAAGGCTCCGGCTTGCGGATGTGCATTGTTGATATTGTTGAAACAAGCTTAGCAAAGTCATATAAATTTGCGCATTTTTCTGATCAATCCCACTTCACTTCGATGAAAAACTCACATGGAAGCCCACTAAATGACAACTTCTATGAATTTTCCATGGGAAAAAATCTTCCAGACCCGCAGTTTTGGTCTTCCAGCCTCACTTTAGCATTGACAATTTTATACGTACAAATTTTGGATGAGATTCCCATTAAAACATTGGTCTTCCATTCAGCCAAGTTCATTTTCAGGAGGACCCACATGATAATGATACTGTAATATGGCCCGGGAACTTTCGTTGCCTGATGATCGATTCTTAACTGATTTGCAAGTGGATTACGCTATCTTAATCTGCATCTATGTATGTATACAATATGTATATATATATTATATTATATATGCATGTAATGTAATGTATTGTATGGTATTGTATGGTATGGCATAGTATGGTATGTATTGCTACTTGTTACAATCCATTACACCCAAGCATCACCTGCGAGGACCTGGAGGAGAAGTTGGCACGTCTGGTGGCGGAGTTCGATCAGGCGCTGGCAGAGAAGGACGAAGTCATGGCGGAAGCGGAGCGCTGCCAGCGGAAGCTGGACATGGCACAGAGGTGCCCATGGCATCCGATGGGTAGGATGGCTCAATGGGTGGCTTGCAGCTGATTTTTCGTGGATGTGAAATTGATTTTATTGTAGGCTAGGAACTGGTTAATTAGGGAAAAAACACCTTGAATTGTGTGATTCGTACATATCCACTTGCTACTGCACTGGCAATGGGTTATACAGCCCATAATCCCTTTTCTCATTGGGTTATAATCGACTATACTATGTTACTATAGTCAACTGACTAATGAAATGCATCCCTGGCCCATCTAAAGTGGGGATGGAAGGATAGAGAAGCTGGCAGGTCAATCAAGGAACCCACAGAGAAGCATAAAGAAAGTCGGAAGGCAAACGCTGTAGGTTCCTTGATTGACCTGCCCTGGCGAATTCTTTCTCCGGCAAACTTACCTCAGACATCATGCCAGATGCTGAGGTCACATTGGCAGGGTTAGTAAATTCTTATAGTAATTCTCTAATTCTTAGTTAGGGACTCTCTGCAACCCGTTGTGAAGCCTCGAGCAGCCGAGTTTCAGGTTGGTTGGGGCACTCAGTGCCAACGGCGTGATCTGGGAGCAAACTGTGGAGAAGACGGCTGAGGACTGGAAAGCAGGTCCATATCAAATGATGTCAAATGATCTCAAATGTATCTCTAAATGTTTGCATATGTTTGCTGTATTTGATCGTAGTTGCATCAAAATTATGTTGTGGACGCCAACGGTATTCGGCCTTCCGGTGGCCAGGATTCAATGGGTAATGTTACAAGTCCCCAAGATGCAACGCTGCATTTTGGAAGTTGTAACGTTATAACATGCTTGAAAATATAAGGTTAACATGTTTACATATTTTTACCCCAAATGGTAGTAACACCCAGGGCACTAGGGGATCAAACATGTGACTTACAATTGCGACCTTTGAAGGTAATTATGAATTGAAGGGCCAAGGTCCTCCATAAGACCTTAAACTGCAACATGACATGACGTTACATTTTACTGTAAGGTAGACTGCGAATTTGTAGGACTTGATCTACTTGCCTGGAAGTTCACTGGTGGCATGCTCCTTCGCGGCTTACCTGGGTGTCTTCAGTCGCGAATACCGGGATTCAGCCTGCAAGACCTTTGTGGAATTCTTGCACCATCGAGAGGTGCCATACGAGTTAAGGGTGTCATGATTGATTGCCATCAAATTGATTCATGATGAGTTATTATTGCTTTCATGACACCTTGTTGGAAAGGCTACTTGTTTCTGATTTGTTTGGCCTTCGGTTGTTAGTGCTGGCCATGGTTGCGCGTTTTTGCAGACTTTTTGGGTCCTCTGGGTTTTGCGACCATTGCTGCGACCACCCTGACTTGCCTCGAAAAGGTCAAACGGTCAAACCTCAAAACTCACCATTGCTGGTCACCACCATCATTCTGTTCCTCTGTGCAATGTTTACAAGGGCCAAAGGTTGAACTTCCCCCTACCTTGACAGCCATTGCTTTTTAGGTGCCCTTGGGAAGGGAAGACCCGGACCCTCTACAAGTGCTTTCCACCGAAGCCGAGCAGGTGCTTTTACATGGCGGTTCCATGTTCTGCTTGGCGCAAAGTGTTGTAACCGGAGCCAGCAAGTGTCCAAGTCACATGTATAATCATGAGAAGCCACGGTTACACTCCAGCATTTGCCATGCCTGGAATGATCCTCCAACTGATGACAGGCGCGCTGGTGTTCCTTCGGCCTGCCGAGCGACCGGGTCTCCCTGGAAAATGGTGCTGTGATGACTTGTAGCGAGCGATGGTGCCTGCCGCTGGTCATCAGCTAGCCGTGCGTGTTGACCTTTTTTGGCGGGGAGAAGGGGTGATCAGAATTGTAAGAATCCTGGTCTGAGGTTACCAAACAAACACGGTGGCTGGTGGCTTTCAAGAATTTTTCAGCACCCCACAGGCCATGAATCAACAGTGGATGTGCCCACAAAAACGCGGGGGTTGCTGCTCAGGATTATCGACCCCCAGATGCAGGGCATTGTGTGGATCAAGAGCAAGGCGAGAGTCATGGGCGCAGGGGGGAGAAACATCTACCCCTACCCAAGCTGTATAGTTTACGGCAGCATGTGCCGCAGATGCCTCAGGAGGCGGACCGGAACCTTCAGATCACGCGCATGGGCAACCCACGCATGGTACAGGTGGGGCTGCAACCGGTTCGACTGTTACCCAGAGATTTTGTGGAGTGGTTTCAAACATGAGGATGCAACCAACAAAAGAGGGGTATAATGGGTGAAGTTGGTGGTTTTCATTTGGTCTGTATTTTCAATCCTTACTTGAAGTGACTGACCTCAGTCGAGGGATGTGTGTGTGTGTGTGAAACGTCTCAACAGATGTAAAACTTGTACCGATAGGACTTTTTTTTTTTTTTGGTTTTACAATGGTCATCAAACTTTGTTACACGGGATGTTGCAGGGGAGTGGAGCAGGCCATCTCCCAAGCTTCAGGTCTTTGAACAGGCCATTGAGGCAGGCGTGCCGGTGCTCTTGGAGAACATGTTGGAACACATCGATGCGGTGCTGCAGCCGGTGCCCGGGCTGCATATTGGTGGATGCTACCAGCACTGGGGGTGAATCCTGGAGATCCACCTGAAACATCTTGAAATTGACCATTTATAGTGGATTTTCCCATAAAAAATGGTGATTTTACATAGCTGCTATGTTAAATTACCAGAGGGTAACTAGTTAATACTAGTTAACTAGTCAGTTTGACTGGTCAGTTTGACTGGTCAGTTTAACTGGTCACTTTAGAGTCAACTCTTGGTTTTGTTTCAGTGTTTTTCTTTTTGTTGAATCTCTGACCTGATGTCGGCTGTTTCCTCGGCAGGTCATTGCCCGGAACACCTTGAAGCGAGGAACAAAGCGAGTGCTGAAGCTCGGAGATAAGGACCTGCAACTGATCAAACCCCGATTCATAAACCCTGACTATTAAACTGTTGATGGGTTATCCACAACTAGTGACATTAAGTTATTTGTAGAAATTGGACAACCCGATTGATTAAGCTTGGATTCACATTCGAACTTCCCTTGTTGACCTTCAACCTCTTTATGGGTTCAACTGGGTTGAGCATCCAAATAATTAAGAAATCTGGAATGGGTCAAGACGTACCCCAAAACAATTGGATGACCCGATTCTGCAGCAAACCCCGAAAAAGTGGCTTTGAAAACCTGAAACTTTGATCCATGCAGGAGATCGCCTACAATGACAAGTTCAAGCTCTTTATGCAGACAAAGTTGTCGAATCCACACTATCCACCTGAGATTCAGGCCTCAGCTTGGTGGACAGGAACTAAAAGGCGATGATTTTTGACACACATACATTCACAGAGGGGGTATAATTCTATAATTATATATAATTAATATCATGTCATTTCATTCATCATAAATGTCTCAGTTGTACTACTACAATCATGACCACAACGATTATTTTCGATTTCGTTTTCTTATTCCCTCCATATATCCCTATGATACCTCACGTCTCCCAAAACGTGGCCGGTCGCCGGTGGTGTCCGCAGCGCGCCGGTCAGCATCAGGCCGAGTGTACCGTGATCAACTTCACTGTCACAGAGCAGGGACTGGAGGAGAAACACCGACCCTAACAGCTGGGTTTTTAACCGAAGCGGGTGAACAACCAATAACACAATTTCCATGTTGGAAGTCAAGAAAATAATGGAAAATATATGACAACCCATTTCCAAGCTGGAAGTTTCAACATTTATCATGTCAAGTGATATGACATCGGTTGGCATATTTAATCAAAAGAGAGAGATGTTGAAATTCACAAGACACGCAGCATTTCTTTTTGGAAAAACCTGGTCACACTAGATAACCCAAACAAATATGACATGGTCGTTTGAATTCTTTTGCGGTTCCAGGCCGAAAGAGCGCACCTTTACCCTCAGCATCCTCAGCCTTCCAAACCTCACACCACCCCCAAATCACTGGATATCCATATGTATGTCTGAACGTTGTGGCAGCAATCATTCGTGGTTCAGCAACTGCTCTGAAGTTACTGAAGCTTGGAACCATCTCTGTGTCATACCAGGACCAACTGCTGTTTTTGGTGGTGAAATTGGAACGCCCGGATTTGGCGCGCAACAAATCAGAGCTCATTCAGCAGCAGACGCTGGGCTGCATCCTTGTGCGGTCAGGTGCCCCTGGCACCTGGACATCTTACAAAGTGGAATGACAATTTGTCAGTATATAATTATAGTCTATACATACATACATATATATATATATATATACATATTCACGTCGCTTCGCGACGGCAACCGCCCGCACCGCAGCGTTGGGCAGCCGCTCGTAACTGCCAATGATGTCGGCCATTGAGACCAAAAACATCCGAAAGTACTGATTGTCGGAAAAAAA
>Ga0126342_10004605_pt1 | contig 23651 bp, 22 predicted proteins | sample Cyp1metagenome_FD_92528 | JGI IMG/M metagenome (GOLD analysis project Ga0126342, IMG submission 92528) | Coral microbial communities from Lord Howe Island, Old Settlement Bay, Australia - Cyphastrea 1 metagenome | ecosystem: Host-associated > Invertebrates > Cnidaria > Coral ...
TATTTTTCCATATATTGGGAATAGTAATCCCAACTGACTAATATTTTTCAGAGGGGTTGAAACCACCAACCAGATATAGATGGATATATAACCAGTTGGTATCTATATATATATATTATATATGATGATATAAGACCTGGTTATATATATATATGATGATGATGGTATATATAACTGGTTGGTGGTATTAAATGGCGGTAGATGATATAAGTAATTATATCTGGTTGGTGGTTTGGAACATGGCTTTTATTTTTCCATATATTGGGAATACTAATCCCAACTGACCACCAACCAGATATAGATGGATATATAACCAGTTGGTATCTATATCTATATATATATTATATATATATGATGATATAAGACCTGGTTATATATATATATATATCTGATGGTATATATAACTGGTTGGTGGTATTAAATGGCGGTAGATGATATATGTAATAATATAGATTCAGGTGGATATATATATATATATATATGTATATATATATATTAAAGTAACATATACAGATATGTCATTAATGTCAACCCCGGATTAATAAACAATGTTTTTTAATTAGGGAGGTATTTTTTCAATAGCCCTGATTTGATACTTAAATGGTGCCCTCCCAATTAAACAGCCGTTTGGGGTTTATTGATCCAGGGTTGACATTAGAGCTGTATGTATATAATAAATATACATAGATATATGATTATTAATGTATGTGTGTTATGTTATGTTATGCTATGCTATGTTATGTTACGTTACGTTATATTATGATATGTACTGTATGCGTAAACATCATCCATGATTGACCCTTTGGTAAACTAAGAGTTTGCTATGGAACATATCTTTTTTTTGACCGGTAAATCAAGGAACTAAATTGCCATTTTCAATAGCTATGTTAAATGAACCAGAGGGTACATCATCAGTGCATTTGTGTATACTTGTATATATAATATGTGTAGAAATAGTGTATATATATATATTTGTATAAGATGTATGTATATACCTACAATATATATATATAAGGCTGCAGCGGATGCTTCTTTGTGCCTTATGCATTATATATATGGTGGGAAAACAAGCGGCTTAAAAGAAACTGAGTCAAACCCATTGGGATGGCGGATTTTGCCATTGGGCTTTGGTTTTCCACCCGTAGGACTGGCTTGTCATTGTCCCATGTGACGCATGAAGTTGTGACGTGGCCATGGCCCTACAGAGCGAACAGTTTTACGATCAAAAAATGGTCAGATGCACGTGCTAACCATATTACAGTATATATTATTTACCAAAAAATGATACCGAGCCAGTGACATAGCTGCTTAGATATCCATTCTATTTCATAGAAATCTAAAACTTTAACCCAGACAAAAACAAACAAACATGGTCGTTAATCCCTTATCGACCGTCATTAGGGATTATTAAGTCACTCTTTTGGTGCAGCGAACGTGAATGTTCAAATTTCTTGAGCTTGTGCCACGAGTCTGCAAGAGACAAAAACACAGCCTATAGGGTAAATGATAGCCACTTACTGAGCCACTTACCCATCTATAGTCTATAAAAAATTATCCCTAGAATTCCCTAGATAATTTAAATGATAGCCACTTGCTCTAGGTCAAATGGTGCATGTTTCCTCCCTATCCATCTCTTGCCTTTCGGAGCTGTAGCGGCAGCCTGAATACAGGTCTACATGCAGGGCTGCGAGCCATCGCCAAGGCAGTGGTACGTCACATGAATCTGGGTAAATTTGATCACGACCTCACTGTTCTCCCGAAACCTGGAAATCATGGTTAATTTTAGGGAAATCATCCCCAATGGCCGAACTATTCAGGTTAGTGAAATATTATAATTTACCCAGATGAATGATATTTGGCTTTGTCTTAACAATAGGATACCCCCTTAAAGTTGATGTAGTAATGCTTGGGTATACCCCATTCTCAAGGCCAAACATGACTCTTCTTCGCTGCCAGGGTCGACGCTGGCCGGTGGCCGTGGCTCTACTGAAAGCCTTTGGACGCCTTAGGGCCCAGCCAAGCGTCTTGGCCAAAGACTCGGAGAATACTGGACGTAACATGCGACGATATATGGCTGCATTGGGTGAAACACGTGGAACAAATTGGTACAGTGTAGTTTTTCGGAAGTTTTTCTTGTGCATTGGCACCTAAATGGATTTTCGACTGCAAGGATACAGTATATAGGTCAACATATTCATGATACCCTCTGGTAAACTAACATAACTATGGAAAACCACCATTTTTAATGGGAAAACTCACTATAAATGGCCATTTTCAATAGCTATGTTAAATTACCAGAGGGTATTTCATGATAAGGAGATGGTTAGGAGCCCCCATACATTGGGGACGGACATCCCTTACCAGTTCATACCAGTTCCACCTGGTTCGGAGGCGTGGTGTCCTATGACGTGACACTCGGAGCCTTTGACACAGGCGGAGCCTTTGACCGGGGATGGGATGGGATGGGATTAACCATGTTGAACTAACATTTACCATAGAAGTTGGGATAGGACCCTATAACTATGGTTGTATTAATATCATTTAATATCCACTTATGACTGGAACTTCCAAGTGATGATTTCATATTTGAAAAGAACCATCGATTTTCACAGAACATGACCTTTAGATATGGCGGATATTTTTAACATGCTGAGAATTACCAGTTTTGGTAGAACCAACTTTGGTGGAAGTGCCAGTTTTGAGCCATACGAAGAGCCAGCGCCCCCAGGGTCCAGTTGAGTTTTCTCCAGAATATTTTAATATGTGTATGTATGTATATATATATATATGTATATGTATATGTATATGTATATGTATATGTATATGTATACACATGTGTATGATATACATATGTATAATATATAGAAATACACGTATACCCACACACTAATGGTATTCCGAATTCAACACGTGATTTGCAAGTGATCTGGCATTAAATTTCATACATTGAACATCTGACATCTTCCAACTCGTTGCAGTCAGCGCTTGGTCCGGCGCCGTGACGTTGTTGCGGCTGAGTCAGCTGGTCGCCGAGAGCAGCGACAGTCTGGGTAGCTTCGGTGGAACTGAAACTTGTTTGATGGATACCCCCTGGTAAATTAACATAGACCCTGAAAATCACCCATTTTTAATGGAAACTAATCTTCCAACTCCTATCTGCCAGGGTCTATGTTAATTTACCAGAGGGTATTGACGGTTGATGTTGATGATTGTTGATGAGGATGCCCATTTTGTAAAAATCGTAATCACAATTTTGTCATTTTTACGATAAGAACACGAAAAACACAATTTTGTATTTTGTATTTTGTATTTTGATGATGATGATGATGGTGGTGGTGGTGGTGGTGGTGATGATCATGATGATAATGATCATGATGTTGTTGTTGCTGCTGCTGCTGATGATCATCACTATTGCATAAACACATACCTTTTTTCGATGACGCTGTGAGGTGCTACCGTCTCGGCTTGTCAGAGGTGTGGCCGTGGTGTTTTTGAACTGGTTGGGATGGGAAACCGCGGGACACCTACTGGACAGGGCGGATTTGATCAAGACAAAGTCATCATATAGGAGGGATTGTAGATGATTGTACAACTACTGTAAGTGGTTTGTTAGTTTCGATCATTTTTGATTTTTCCATCCCTGAGTTCTGTTGTCAGATGGCGCCAGCAAGTGAAATCTCACTGGGGATGTGGGCCTGAAGTTAGTGGAGGTCCAGCAAAAAAAATAACACCAAAAGCGGAACACCAAAGTATCACGTTTGAAAGAAGCATTACAAACATTTGAATGGATAACAAATGATGATGATGATGATGATGATCATTATCACTCTGACAAAAAGTCATATTACACTATACAAGTATTATACAATATAGATACACATATACATATATATATATACATTATATATATACATAATATAGACATAGTTTAATATTTCGTTCCCCTCGGCCGATTGGCTCTCAGCCTGGGGCGTCCGGGCGACTCACCGAAGCGTTTCATATTAGAACGAGCCGAGTTCAGCTCGCCCCTGACGTTCCCAGCCGCGGTTTTTTCGGATGGCAGAAACAAAGACGCGGAAATGGTTAGTGACATTGTTGGTGATATATGTTGAGATATGTTGAGATGGTTGCTTCATTTTTTCAAACATGATACATTTGATACATGCTAGTTACTTTTTTTTTAATGTCTTGGGATCACCAAGTCGGACACCACGTTGGTGCAACTTGGGCACCAGGAAGGCACATGGGATGAACCGAGGTTGAAAAGATGCGAAGGCTTGTGGTGGCGGCACTGTGTGTCGCCACGCATCTTGGTGGGAAAGCAACGGACTGGGGAAGACTGGGAAGATACACGGCCTGGTAATTTGTTACAGTTTGCTATTGAAAATGGCCATAGAAATAGTGAAATTTCCCATGACACATGGTGATTTTCCATATAGTTATGTTAGTTTACCAGAGGGTATTTTTGTTGCTCAGGCGGGAAAGCAACGGACAATGAGATCGAAAGTGCAAAAAGTGAGGGTAGAAGCCTGATAACTCTGGTTGTTGAAGCTTGTTTACCCTCTGGTAACTTTACGTAGCTATTGAACATTACCACTTTTATTACAGTAGGTAAATCATCTATAAATAGCAATTTTCATCAATTTTCCATAGCTATGTTCAACTACCACAGGGCATGTAGGAATTTTCGCCACAATACCTTATGCACACTTCCGTTGAAGCTGGTTGAGTCCCTCAGCGTTAATCAATTTTGTTGGTTCCACATGTTCCACCATCTCAGATACAGTTTGGATTCACTTAACACTGTTCGGCAAAGTTACCGTTTGTTTTCCATTTTGTATGGATTGAACTCCAGGGTTTGGTGATTTTTTCCGTGCTTTGTGTGTGGTTGAAGCGTTTTTTTTGGACGCTGGGGACATCGAGGCATGCTGAGGAGTGCGATGCTTCCATTGAGCCTTGTCGGCTCAGTCTCTTTTGCGGCGGGGTTTACACCCTTGCAAAACCAGCGGATCGCAACGCATCGTAGGTTGGCTTAGGATAGCCTACGTAGGTGACTCATGATCACCAGGGTTATTAACAAATCTTAATAAATTTGATGATTCATGATTGACGCGCTGATTTGTATTTTCTGTGGCGCAGAAAGATGGCTGAATCCCATATAACATCATACACCCTCTGGTAATTTGTTACATAGCTATTGAAAATTGCCATTTAGGATTTTCGTTGATTTACCTATTAGACATGGTGATTTTCCAGTTCGCAAACTCTTGGTTTACCAGAGGGTAACAGGTGAATCCCCATATAATTTCATATAACATTTCCTACGATGGGGATTCACCTGTTATATGGAAATGATCCCCATATATATAACATCATTTGGTTGGTTGTTTCAAACATTTTTTATTTTTCCATATATTGGGAAGAATCATCCCAACTGACGAACTCCATCATTTTTCAGAGGGATAGGTCAACCACCAACCAGATAGAATTTTCTTACATTTACAAGATAATTTTCAACATCTTCACCAGATGGTGGACAATTTTTGCCCATCATTGGCGCTCCTCTTGGGGAGACCGGGGAGACGTTCACCGTCTTTTTCGGGGATCTATGTATAGTACAGTAACCAGCCAATGAACATCTGACTTTTTGCAGACTATCCAAGACTTCAAGAATCTGAACTTTTTGCAGATAAGACTGGCCATGATCATGTTTTTTGTTGGCACAACTGGCAGTATCTGGCACATTTTTAAGGATTCATTGGAAATGACACAGACTGTAGATGGTAATGATGGTCAAAATGATAGTCCCTAACTAGCAAACTGATCATTTCACTCAACTTTTTGGCCCATTTGAATTCATACCCAGAGAACCATCAAACAAAGGGTCATATCAATCTTAAGAAACCTTGATTTCTACAGCAACGAGCCTTACGCGGCCACCAGAAACTGGGTGGTGGCTATCCCCAAGGATGACACTGGCCTCATCCAGAAGAAGAGCGCGCACTTGAAGGTCATGGGAATTTTCGCGCATGGAGTGGCGAAACATACCAGGAATGTGGTGAAACTTCTGCGTTGCACCAATTGTTACCGTTAGCTTTGGTTGTAGCCATAGTTGTTGAAGACTAGCTTGGGCGGAACACGTTCTCATCGAGAAACTGTTTATTATAAATTATACTAATACCATCTGGTTATTTAACATAGCCATGGAAAGATCCACCATTTTTCAGTTCGGTAAACCATCTATTTCTATGGGCCATCGAAATCCCATGGCTATGTTAGTCATAACCAGAGGGTATATCCCATTAAATCCCTTTAAATCCCATTAAATCCCATTAAACCACCATTAAACCACCATTAAATCCCATTAAACCACCATTTTCCAGGTTGGGTAAGTGATGGAACAATGGTGTTTAAAATCTGATAAGACACTGTCCGCAAGTTGGTATCTTGCTCTGGGATTTCCACACGATGCGCAGAGCACATTCTCTAAGAGTCACAGCCCAACTTGGGATGTCTGAACTGTTGACTTTTAGGTACATATATGTTATATATATTATATTATAAATCACATATATTATACATTATATATAATACATTATATATATATATATATTATACATTATATATTTCAGTATATATATATAATTATATATATGGAAATGTGTGTACATTGTAACATGTAAAACTTCCATAGTCCATAAATATTTCACACAGCAGGCGATGCCGCTGGCGCCGCAGTGGAACTTGCTGAGCAGGCTGGCTCGATCTGTTCAGTTAAAAAATGCCATGATCAAGTTACTTGGGTTCATTGCCATGGTGATGTATACGGGAATATCATGGAATATCTGGGATATAATATATATATATATGTACATATATAACTACATATATATATATATATATATTGTATCCATATAATATCAACTATAATCAAAGGTTGCATGATGTACCATGACTTACCCATAGGGGATGGCCATCAAAGCATCTTCATCAAGTTGGATTCTCATTGACGGCTGATGCAACGTTTATTTCATGTAACTTAACCATGTCGGCCTTCATGGGTTTATCCAAAGAATGTGGAAAATTCGAGTTCATTTCTGGTCATTTTCATGAGGAAAACATGGGAACATGCTATGATTACCCTCTGGTAATTTAACATAGCTATGGAAAATGGCCATTTGTAGTGAGTTTTCCCATTGAAAATGGTGATTTTCCATAGCTATGTTAGTTTACCAGAGGGTAACCTGTGGATAGAATTGTGGTAGCAGTGTGGCCGCCGAGTTTCAGAGAACCCCCTTATGGATCTCGACGGATCTGGGTCGATGATAATTGGGGGAACGGTCCCAAAAAATTCCAAACATGGCTTACCCACTGGTAAACTAACATAGCTATTGAAAATGGCCATTTATGGTGAGTTTTCCCATTAAAAATGGTGATTTTCCATAGCTATGTTAAATTACCAGAGGGTACTCCAAACTTAGGACTTGTCATACTCGGAAACCGCCAGCTTTTTTTCCAGCCGATTTTTTGATCCATTGGTGGATGTTGAAGATCACCCATGGGGAAGGACTCAAACCATTTAAGGGGCTTTCCTAAGTCATGGAGGGTACCCCGCTGGATGGTTAATGGAAGATCTCATCTACTAATGGATGAGAACTGGGGGTAGCCCTATTCAAATGGACACCTCCATTTGAGACATGTTTAGACGAGTTTCAGGCACTAGCCATTTCTCCGCAGTTAGACTAGCACCCTCATTCATGGCACCAGTGGCAGTACCATGAATGGTACAGCGCACCATGGTGGTGGCCATACGCATCCACAAGCCAGCTGGAAAAGAAGGTATATATATATATATACATAAATATATATATATATACACAGCCATCAGTAATTAGACTACTGCCCGCACCATCTCCCAGAAAAATCAGGTTTTTCCGTGGCACGGCGACCCCATGATTGGTGAAAATCCCATCCGCCAGGCCTTTGCCACGCCCTGTGTCGCTGCTGGGCAACGGCACCAACGGCAGCAAGGGTAGCCACGGCAGCAACGGCACGGCGCAACCATCCTGTGGGAGACTGAGTTGAATCGCATGCCACTTCCTGAAGCTTTGATTATTTAAGATTATTTAAGCAACAAAAACACAATCAAGAAACTTCACTTTGATAATTTTGATAGCTCCTCTGCTTGCCATTTGCATGTGCATTTTTTGGCTTAAATTGAGAGCCAGCTTACATCGATTTCGGACCGTGAAGGCCATTTGTTCTGAAAGGTAGACTGGTAGACCTTGGATGATCAGGTGCTTCGAATCTAAGTCTTTGTGCTCGGTTTTAAGTCAGGTAATTTCAGTCATATTCCATAACAATCATTTATTGTCAGCGTTTTATGTTTATTTTCAACCTAAATCTAGCTCCATGGTCAATAATGTTCCCCTTCATGTTGCTTCCATCTCCGTTTGTCTGAAAATTGGGTACCCCATTCCATCCACTGGTAATGGTAAGCATATCATACATATCATTTTCCGTATTATTTCCTGGCCATGTATTGGGTGGAATGATTTGATTGTTAAGAAATCCCATTCATCTCCAATATTCCCATATTTCTTGGGTATACCGCCATTTCCAATTTTCTTGATTCAAATCAATCTGGACAAAATGCCAGGGTTCACGAATGAAATCCACCAAATCCACCATTTTGCCGCTATAAATCCCAATTTTTGCGTTTTTTTTTCGGGGTAAATCCCCATGAAACACCAGGCTTCGAGCATGACTGCGACTATTGGACCGCCAGCGGCTACTCCTGCGAGGTCCTGCAGGCGAAGCAGGGGGATGGGGCCCTTGATTGATGGCAGTGCAAAAATATGGGGAACATAATTGGAACCTCATGGAAAATTATGGGAAAATGATGGGAAAATGATGAGAAAATGATGAGAAAATGATGGGAATGATGGGAAAATTCCGGAACTAGCCATGAAGGTTTCTAGCTGGGAAAATCATTGAACTATACCGGCGGAAAGTTCGAGGGTGATAACTACCCTTTGTATTAATGGCCAAGGGTCAAGATTCCTAGAATCCACGTATTTTGGTTTGTTTTTAGTATTACCCATCCAATTATTGGGGTACCCAATTTTGATCCTATTTTCCTTGGGAATAATAATAACAATATTAATAATGACAATAATAATAATAACAACAATATTTAATAATGATATTAATGAGAGTTATAACAGTAATGATATCAATAAGGGCATAAATGATATTCATAATAGTAATAATCATAGCAATAATTATGATAAGAATAACACTATTATAATCTATAAAAACCACCAAAAAGATAGAACAGTGGGAAATCATGAAATATTGTATAAGTAAATAAAATCGATACTATCCAGGAAACACTTGTCTATCCTTTTCTGGGTTGCTATATTACGGGAATCCATGGGAATCCGGTTTTTAACCAGCCGGGATAAAACGGAATGACATTTCGGGTAGTTTGAACCCTGCTCATGTGAACATTGGGTCTATGGTTTATGAATGTTTTTTCCACCATTGTTCCATATTCCACTTCACATTTGTTGGATTTGGACTTGACCATTTTTGCTAAAAAATGTTGGATTGTTTATGGTTTACTACCATTTAGTGACAGTTTTCAGTGATCCAATTTGTTGTGTTTCCTAAAATGGGTTTCAATACTAAGATTCAGTTGGATGCCTTGGGGGGTCTTCCTTGGAGGAAACCACCATTCGGATGTGGTGCGAATTGGGTGCCCTCAAACTGAGGGTCTCAGCGTTGACCACACCAGCGGGATCCTTTTTTTGGTATGGGTCGAGCCAAAGAAATACTGTAAGACCCATTTGAGCAGTGTTCGAAAGCCCGTCTTGGGTCTTGGTTGATGATAAGTTGGGGGATTATACAGTACTACCCTCTGGTGAACTAACATAGCAATGGAAAATGGCCCATTTATAGTGGATTTTCCCATTAAAAATGGTGATTTTCCATTGCTATGTTAGTTCATCAGAGGGTAACCAATATACTGTATTGGGGAATTCGGGGAATCCCTATCGACCAACCGGGATCCAAGCAGATTTTTCATGGGGTAAACTGTGCTCAAAAATGGGAGCAGAAATTGGTGGCTCGGTTTTGAGTATTAAACCATTCCATCTTCAGGTCCCCATACCTGCAAGATGGAGTGTTGCATGTAGTCTAAAAAAAACTACGTGGAACATGCATCATCACATGACTATCACTATTCAGACTGTTCTCTTTTTCTGGGTTCTCAGTTACTGTACCCAAATAAAAAACGGGAGGTTTTTGCGTCACTTGCTCAGTGGTTATATCATAGCCATTAAGTTGCCGTTGGTAGCCATCCCACACCATACCTATCATCTTGTGTGGTACTCACCAGCTCTCGGCATTTCAACCGGACACTGGGTGACACTTCCATCCGAGCTAATCTCTTCCCCCCTAATATGCAATACCATTCCTGGCTTTTGGTATTGGATCCAAACTCCTTTTGGGGGCTTTGTTCAATGGCCATTTCAGGATCCTAAAATGGAGGTACCTACCATATATAAGGCCTATGTAATGCCTATGTAAGGGAATATCCCTGGAAAATATGGCCTTATATGGAAAATATGTAAGGGAAAATTCCCATTGATTTGTTGAAGATCAATTGTAACCCTTCCGGCGACCGCGAGGACTACTATCAGTGCGACTGCACGGGTAGCAAATGTGCGTTGGAGCCTGGGCTGGAAGACGGCACGGGTTCCCCGTTAGTCACATGGGTTTTAGCCCTAGACATAGGTAGGGAAAGCAGGCTTAGTCCAATTGTACCTGGAGTATACTGGAGTTATACTCCACTTACTCCCTGGGGAGAACCAAGTAGGATTGCTCGGGACACACACACACACACGTTTCCGCAACTTGAGACATCGAAAATTTTCTGAGGGTCCCCCGTTTGTGCCGGCGACAGGAATTTCTGTGAACTTGCCGCAAAAGGTGGATGATTAACCCCCCCAAAAAAATTGGGATTTTGACCATGCCATGTGGGGAAATCTCATGGCCAATAAAGAATGATTCCCAAGAATGATGCGACTAAAAATCAACCACAAATTGTAGTTGAATTGCTCCGCCATCCCAGTGAGGCTACCCAGTCAGGTAATCTAACAGAGCTATGGAAAATCACTACTCTTAGTAAATCATCTAGCATTCCACTTCGTAAAATGGATGGATTATACCCCCAGTTAGATTAATGGAATATAGCTAATATCCATTAATATCCCCACTCAATCCCACTCATGGGTTATATAATCCAATCACGGATCCTGGGGGTCCCCTTCTGTCGAGTCTCCCTATGGGATGGTCGTCCCGGTCAGGACGTTCCAAGCTGCACCTTGGGCACCTGCAACGGCCACAGTTGCGACTATTGGGTCGTCCTTCATGGCATGAGGCCATAGATTTTCTGGGTGAAAACATATACCCTCTGGTTATGTCAAACATAGCTATTGAAAATGGCCCATTTATAGTGGATTTTCCCATTAAAAATGGTGATTTTCCATAGTTATGTTAGTTTACCAGAAGGTAGGGGTTTCCATTTCCATTGGGGTACCCCAATAGCTGGATGGTTTTAAGGGAAAATCCCAAAAATGGATGATGGGGTACCGGGTACCCCCATTTCAGGAAACCTCCATATTGTGTACCCATAAATCATGGGATAAACATGGATAAACCACCTATCAACTGGTGCAGGGGGTTTCAACGGCTACAGTGTAGCGGCTACGGTTGTGGGTGTGTCTGAAAATGGTGGATTTAATTGCTAGACTGGCAATTTCAAGAGGGAAAATGGTGATTGACCCACTGACTGGATTTTGCGGTGGTCAATGTTGACCCCTACAGATTTTACATATTTTTGATTGGTCAACCCATATGACCCAAATTCACGCCTAAGTTAACCCCCCAGATAAAAACCCACCAGCGGCAATGGTGCAAAAACCGCACCCCATTTTTTGCTGTGATGGTCCCGATCCCTTGAGGACTCTCCCTGGGAAAGCTACAACTCAGTTGGCTAATTGATAACTTTAGTTCTCAGACAGAAACTGGTGGGGGGAACGCCCATGCGTCCATGCGTCAACAGCACTCCTGGTGTCACCTTGGAGGTGTTCTGCTGAACCTCTGTCCTCCTGCAACTGCGAAGGCTGTCGCTGCATCCATGATGTGACTTGGTGCGGCTAAAAATGGGATTGTTGGACCTGCCGTGGGGAATGGATTCAAACGAGAACACATTGCTTGGGGATTATATATAATATATGTATAATTTATGTATATAAACTTTAGGAACATGATGGAATATGTATAATTTATGTATATAAACTTTAGGAACATGATGGAACATGTAGCTCTGGTTCTACCCACAATTTTGTCATTTCTAGGATCTGAACTGTACCTTTGGAGGTTCCATTTTGGCATTTTTTCGGGTATCAAAACGGCATCCAGTTTGGAGGGTAATCAATGGCCCCAAAGCCGGAGAGGATCAGGGAGTGTTGATGTAGGAATATCATATGAATCATATGGAAGGATGCATTTTATTTTTGCGGCAGTGGCATTTGACCTATGTTTGGTGATGTTGTGCTCTCATTCCTCTGGCATTGGCAGTTGGGTTAGTTTTTTAGATGTCACCAAAATACTTCATAGCACCAAGCTTGGGCGAAATTCATGGCCATAGTTTGCAGAACATAGTCTTCGAGTTCAGCCCGGGGCCATTAATCATTCGTCACAATCATTATCCCATTAATCATCCCATTAAAAACTAAAAACTATCAATTAATCATCCCATTAATCATCCCATTAATCATCCCATTAATCATTATCCCATTAATCGTATCCTCATTAAAACTATCAAAATCGAACGAATCCCAGAAAAAAAATCCCATGATTTCCCGTGAAATCCCGATGAAATCAACACCTGGCGCGCCCCCGCGTCACAAGGAAGTGGAACCCACCGAGAAGCCGCCGGAGGCGGCTTACGAGAACGGTTGAGCCATGAAAACGATCACCTGGTTGAATTGTTTCTGTATGGGTGTGTCTGAAAATAGTGTACCCCTAAACCCAATGGTTAATGATCATTATCCCTATTAAATGGCTATAATTGGGAATATACCCTATTTTCAGACAAACCCATATAGTAATCCGATCCTCCCCAAAAAGATGGAAACAGTAGAATCAGTAGAAATATGTATCTGGCTGGTGGTTTCAAAGATTTTTTATTCAGAAGGGAGGATCATGGGGGGTGAAGGCGTGCACATTGTAGAAACGCGCATGTTTTGCACTGTCTGCTTAAAATCATCCTGTCTGCTGATCTGCTTCCATTCCTGGAGCTTAGATCTATCCCAAACTCTCATACAAACAATCCAAATTCTGAAAGAGGAAAAAACTGCTCCAAAACCCATTGAAAAACCAAAAAAAACAAAAAGTTTCACCCCATGTCACCTGTCCAGCTTCCCCTCAGACCCTCTCCATGGGTCGAAACTTTTTGTATCTTTTGTTTTTTTTGGTTTTCTCGAGGTTTTTTCAACAAGGCAGCGCTTTTAAGGCAAAATATAGATGATGCCTGGAAAAGGTCTAGATTCAATCCTAGTTAAACCATCTTTTGAAGAAGCGCATGTTCAATCTGGACATGTTCTTTTTTGAAAAGCACTCATGAACAGCATGAAAGGATGCAGAACACTTTTCCGAAAATGCAGAATTTGCAGCTGGAAATTGCACTCATGTATGTTCAATATCAAATACATATTTATCGAGAAACATAAACTGTTGTGAAAATATATACAAATAGTGTCAATATAATGTACATATGGTAATATGTACAACAATATAATGCAGAATTCATTGCAGGCATCAAAATCATTGTATATAGACATTTTCTCTTTTCCAAAATGCTAAGCAAAAAATAAAGCATTCTTGGAAAGAGACAACATCTCTGCAGAAAATGTAGTATTCTGGACCGTCGTGATTTGTGGCTTCATGTGCAAACCATTTCCATATCTAAAAAAAACTGCAAAATCAATACTTTCACCACTCCACCCCCCACGGTAGTCCGCTCTCTTTTTATTTACATATATATATATGGGATAATCCTTCCCATTGACTAATATTTCTCAAGATGGTTAAAACCACCAAGCAAATAAATATGTATACATTATATTTACCACATAGTTCCAAGCTTCCCACGTGTCTATCCTTTTTTGGGCTTGCTGCAGTATAGTAGAATAGGGACTTATATAACTTCTATATAATAGTGACTACTGACTAGTATGGGTACAATAAGATACAAGTCCTCTTGGCCTATAACCTAGCTGATTGGTTAATTTGTTGGGACTCATGATATCCCATCAACCAGGTTATATATATATGATATATATATATATATATGCTATTCTATATTTTTATAGGTTTCCCTACTTTACTATCGGGGATTTCATTTATTGGGGAGTATGATAACCCCTATTAATTTTGGATTATGATAACCCATAGTAGGGAACCTATCAACCAACTAGTATTTCAGGAGATAGGGTATATACCTGTATATAGGGTATATACCTGTATATAATATAGGGGTATTTTTCTATGGTTCACATAGGGTTTTAACGCCAGACATGGAAAAAATCAAACCAGTTGTTGAATGGAGGATTATCATGGTGCCATTTCCACTTCTTTTTGTCCCAAAGATCCAAAGGGGGTCCCAAACTCCATGCTGCGCTTTCCAACACATGGGCCCGATAGCTAGATTGGTTTACAAACCATATGAACTACAGAATACGGTATATAAACATATATAATATATAAACATATATATATACACATCAGAAACCATAGTTGACCTAGTAACCTCAAGCTATGGTCCTAGAAGCCTTAGTGGGCTCGCCTACCGCCTCAGGGAAACATTGTGACAGCCTACTCGGTCAGGTGGATGGATTTGTTTCGGCAATCCATGGCAAAACAAAGATGAAGATCCAATTGACCCCCATGAAATCCCCATAGAATCCCCATGGAATTCCCCAAAAAAAATCACGAGAAAAATTTTGTTCATCAAATCACCACTTAAGGAAATCCGGGACAAATGGCCACCATCAGGCGACCTAAACGAGTGACTTCCAGAGTTCAGCCAGAAGTTAAGTCTGAATGATTGAAACCTCTAAAACTCAGACCGGCAACGCCACCCTCAAGCAACCAGTCAAACCTGCCCCCTAGGTGACGAACGTCACGACGAACGTCACTACGGACGTCCCCGACACTTCAGCCCCTGGGGCACAGCTTTGGGGTGCAAATGGGGTTATTCATGGGTAGAACTCTAGTATTATGATGTATTCTGGGCATGTAACTCAGTCACAAAGTATTGAAGGTCAGGGATCCTTCCACCCAAATGACCTTTGGATATGGTTGTTTTGCGGATGGCTACGAACAGACGTGTGGGATGGGTTGAGCCCCTAAGTCAGATGAGAACGACCCCCAAGAAATTGTATGTTTTTTGAGCACAATAGATGCCTTTACTAATCTTTACTACTAAAACCCTGAAAAGATTGGGATCACGACCAGCAAAATTGGCACAGATAGGATCCAAATCATCCCCAAACATTGGATGAGTAAAGGTCCCCAGGACCAATCTTAAACTTGGGTCCCTTTAGGAATTGGACATCATTTTGACGATTTACCGAAAGTGGTGATGTTCCAAATCGCAAACCGTTAGTTAGCCATTACCAGAGGTTAACTATTTAGTAACCATATGGATCCATGTGGTTTATTTATGCTACAGATATATATATATACCATTATATACCCATATGCTCCATGTATGGAATATTTACCAACATTTACCCCATAAATGACCCAGTTTTGTAGGTAAATCTACCAGCACCATGGAGCATCTGGGATATAGTCATCTGCAATTTCATGGGATTGATAAACCAACTTATAACATCTTATAACTTGGGGGAGTACCATCTCCCAGGGGTGATCTCTCTTCACCGGTCGGACCGTATCGTTGAGGTGGCGCCCACCGCTGCGCCCGAGCCGCAGGAGGGACGAAAAAAAATCCAGGTTTTTTCAATGGATCACTGAAAACCCCTGGCAGCTTCAGGTAGAATTTCTATGAATTTCTGTGAGTTGATGGGGATGCGATTTTACAAAAGCTATGATGCGAGTCGTAAGGGTCGTAATCCATAAATCACTGCCGAACTTTTCAGGTTCGTGAATTACTTGGGTTTATCTCAGAGATGTCTAACCATCCAGAAATACGCAAAACTGGTTGGTGGTTTCAATCATTTTTTATTTTCCATAATATATATATATATATATATATATATGGGATAATCCTTCCCATTGACTAATATTATTCAGAGGGGTTGAAACCACCAACCAGATAAATAGTTTTAGCATGAACATAATCCAATCATCATGATTCATGTTTGATCAGATGATTTCCCCATTTTTCACATCTTAAAACTGCATGGTGGTTTGGAAGTTTGGAACATGGCTTTTATGACTTTCCATTAAAGGCAATGCCATCATCCCAACTGACGAACTCACTCCATCATTTTGAGGGGTAGGGTAGGTCAACCACCAACCAGTCATTAACCATTATTAACCATGATTAACCACTATTAAAACCTCCAGTTTTTGCCGGTGATTTTTCCATCGTTGATCCAGATACCAAGGGGTAGGGGATGAGATATCCTCCACCTGAAACAGGACCACCCGGAGGAGGTCTGCGAGATGTGTGTCTCGGATTTCACCAAGGCAAATGGAGAAAGCACTGAAAAATGGTTGATCTAGCCACTCAAAGAGCTGGATCTATGTTATAACTGTTATAGCATTTTATAACGTTTGAAATTGGGAACGAAGCCGGAAGCAATCTCCTGCGTTTTTTTTCGTGGTTTCAGGGTGTCATAAAATACGATGACGATCCCATTTCACTATCAGTACTGCCACTGCCAGGTCTCAAGATGTCCCAAAGTTAGAATATGATTATAATACATTATAATACCCTCCAAATCAAGGACCCCAATAATATGATTGTCAATATGTACAAGTTAACTTCAACTTAGATAAAATGGGCCTCTTAAAAGCTCCGAAAAGTGGGTTTCTCTGGTAAACTTAAGCGTAGCCCTGTAAAAACCACTGGTTTTTCTCAACACGATCCGTACACGTCACAAGCCATTTGGGGGTCAATCCCCGATTTTCAGATCAACCAGAGAGATGTATTGCTGTTTGGTATATCCTTCATAAAATCTGCCATGGTCAGGAAATGGATAATTAAAAAAAAAAACATGAAATAGCCATTTTGGGGATAGTCACTTCAATCCATAAAGGGCGTAGATTTTCCACGCGAGGTACCCTGGGAGTCCTGTTGGATGACCTATATACATATATGGATGCTTGAAAAAATGGAAAATCCATGAAGAAACTATGACAACATGATTGAAAAGATGGATGATTTGGAGCTACCCCCATTTCAGGAAACCTCCACATATTCTATGTTTTGACCATGGCACATATATCCCCATGTTTCCTGGTTTTCCCGAGAAATAGAACCAGCTGCCGTAGCCTGTTCTCTGGTGGAGAGGATCTCGCAAGCCAGATCACTGGCCGTTTTTTCAAATGCCAAAAGGCCAGATGGTGTGTGTCAGACAGAATGTGTTTTTGCATATTTATGAGACAGAATATCAGACAGAATGTCACACCAGAAAAAAGTGAGAATTTGTTAGATAGAATGTCGGATATTCTGACCTGACAGATAAGATGTCAGAGAGGATGTCACAGTTTTTTGATGTGAGATATAGTGGTGATCACTTGAAGACAGTCTATTTACCCTCTGGTAAACTAACATAACTATGGAAAATCACCATTTTTAATGGGTAAATCCACTATAAATGGCCATTTTCAATAGCTATGTTAAATTACCAGAGGGTAAAACAAATCGACCAGTGGATTTGGGGTACCTGGTTTTTGGACCCAATAGACGCCTAAACCTTGGTAGCCTGCCCGCCTTGATCGCCGAAAAATGGGAGACGTTCGAGCCTCGCCTGGAAACGCCTCAGGTGGAAGCCAGGACTGCAACTACTGGGTGCATCATCAGCTGTTCGATTGCAACACATTAATCAACACCTATGCTTGCAGCTGTCGCTTCTGCACGGCATGTCAGGCCGGGCAGGCCTTTTGGGAAAGACCCAGAACTTCCCAGCTGGTTCTATCGTTTTAGTGGGTTGATGGGATGTTTCTGTGTTGGTAAAACCCCAACAAATTGCCCAAAAAGATAGAAAAGTAGTCTATCACTACCATGTTTTAGTATGTTTTAGTGGGAATAGATGTTCCTATCTTTTTGGGGGTTCCGATCACCTGCCACAGTCCGGGGGCAATCAAGCCCGCTTGTTTTTGTTGCTAGATGGAACTGCCCGGCACGATGCGCGTTTGGGCAAAGTGCGTAGTTCAATGCTGAGAAAACATGGCTGGGAAAGGCTGCAGAAGCAGCTTTTCAGACATTGCCCTTCGATGTGTACTAATTATATCATAATTATCCCTTTGGCAGATTTGTTGTGACATTGCTTTGTAGATGGATGCCTCATTTGCAGTAAACACACGGAATTTCTATGCTCCCTGCGCTTCACCGGAAGAGTGTTTCGCCTCATGGAAGTGTATCGAATCTCCACTTGCTGACAGTTCTGGACCCCGAATGTGAAGGAAAACTAGCGCCAAGGCAGTGAAGCAAACCTTGGCGGCTAAGGTTGGCATTTCTAGATTCAAAGATTCTTATTGGAGGATAGTTACCGCATGTTCCTGCGAGATCCCGGATGACATTTTGGCAGAACAGCTCCGTGGGTCCAGCTGGTCTTGGAATTCTGGCCGCCTGATGCTGAAGAAAGCCAGAAGATGATTTCGGCATCTAGGAACAATATGGAACAATGACTTACGTGCGCTTGAAGAGTTGCTGAAATGCCCACGAACCCCCAATGAGGCACCCTTGCATCATGTTGCCCAGATGGGACACGTCGCACCTGCAGAGTTTTTAGTTGATGCAGAAGCTCAGATTAATCCGCTCGATTGTTTCGGGTATACACCCTTGTTAGTCGCAGCTGGGGAGGGCAATCTCGACATTGTCCACCTGCTAGCCGAGAATGGTGCAGCGAAAGATCAAGCGAACAACTATGGTGCGACACCCTTGTTTGTTGCAGCTGCCGCAGGCCATCTTGAGATTATCCGCTTCCTGGTCGAAGTTGGTGCAGCCAAAGATCAGGCAAAAAACGATGGTGCACCGCCCTTATTTGTTGCAGCTGTCGAAGGCCTTCTCGATCCTTCTCGACATTGTCCGCTTCCTGGTCGAAGCTGGTGCAGCCAAAAAAGGTGCAACACCCTTGATGGCTGCAGTTCAAGAAGGCAATTTGGACATAATCCGCCTGCTGATGGAGTCAGGTGCCGTCTGCAGGCTTTTTTGTGTCCTCCGAAAATGTGATGCTGCGAATCTGGCATCGCAACGAACGGCAATCTGGGCTCGGTGGTTCGCCTCATGGCTGACATCGGGGCTTTGCCGCCCCCCAAAGTCAGACGAACTGGTGACTGAGGATCACTTGCGCAAGTGTTGAGCTTTTTGCAGAGAAAAACCAGCACTCCAGGAGTGCAGTCCAGAGGTTAATTGGAGTGACAGATTGAACAACAAACGCTGCGTTAAAAAAACACATAAAAATGCAGTGTGGGGGTTATATATGGGTATGATATGGTATGATTTGTGATGATGCACTCCATGAGTTGGGATATAACCCCTAGAACTTTGATTATGAACATATACATGCATATACATACAATATACTGTAGCCACCATATATTATTATTATATCATATTATATCTATTTACAACTGGAACTGCATACCCAAGTAGAGGCAAAGTCTTGAGCAGAAAGCTTCCATCCTTCATGTAAACGAAATGATGAGTTTATCAGCACGAGACAGTGGAGCCAAACACTGGTATGAATTAACATATGTGATATTTAATTTATATCATGTTAATTTAGACTGATGTGATTTGATATTAATTGATGTTACACTGGTATGTCTTAAGGTATGTCTTAAGGTATGTCTTAAGGTATGTCTTAAGGTATGTCTTAAGGTATGTCTTAAGGTATGTCTTAAGGTATGTCTTAAGGTATGTCTTAAAACACACAATTTTGGATCTATGTCCAAAATGGGGAATGCCCTTTGATTCCTTCAACTTCTGGATGTTCGTCAGGCGGATGAGAGCCCTCCGGCGGATGAGAGCCCTCAGTTGGATGAGAGCCCTCAGGCGAAGGATGCAGTGCTATGGGAGAGAGAGCTGAAACAGGACCAAAATGCATGGATTGTTATCATCCAATGGTGAAAAAAATCACGCGATTTGATTGGATTTGCAAAACACCGCAGGAGTCTATATTGTTTCTATATGTTTGTATATGTGATAATTTGAGTGTGTCTGGAAATGCTGGATTTACGCCCATTTTTTTTGGTGCCTGATTTTTGGACACAGCAAAAAAAAATGCGTCCAAGAGTCGCTGATGTCTCAGCTATGTTTTGCTTCATCGTCCAGTTTTTCAAGGGCAGGTCCTGGAAACGAATCACGGGAACTGGATGGAATCATCTGCTTTTTATGGCCTGAAACGGTTTCAGGTTGTGAAATTTGATCATTTACCAGGATATTTCTCAAAGTTTGGGAAATGTCAACAGATTTTGAGCCACAAAAAGGACAAATACCTGGATTTTGTATGAATTTGTATGGATCCCAAACCTGAGATGCCGTAGTATGCCGTAGTTGCGTGACTCCGGTAGTCACATGAGATACGTAGACTACTTTAGTAAGGGAGGGTCCAGTTGTGTCCAGAAAGTGCACCAAACCATGTAAAGCGATAGGCCACCCCAAAAAAACGATAACTTGTAACCATATTAGAGTGCATTAAACTTGGTGTAAACCAAGAACATATTGTTGTGCACCTTCACGCGATGGGAAAAAATTATGAAGAAAAATCAACCTGCAGTGCCCACGTTTCTTGCAGTGGCCATGTCATTTGTTGTCCAAGGTGATTGAACCGTTGCTTTCTGCAGGCAGTTTGTTTTGTTCTCCCAGGTCCCAAAGCAGTAGAATTAAACTAAACTAAATGACTAAATGCAATTGAAATCTGAGTTATATAAGTCAAACAATAGAGCTTTATATTTTATATAAATCAATTCTGAATTCCGTTTATGTGCTGTTTGTATACATAATATATATACTTTAATTGAAATTCTTCTTCCTTTGTATCCTTTTTTTCTTACCTTCCCTTTTCCCTTTTACTTTCCTTTTAAATCTAAACGCAATTGAATTCTGAAGTAAATCAAAATTGATTTTGAATCCAATTCTGAATTCCATCTATTTTAGCTTTTTCTTTTTGTTTCATGCGTCCTTTTCATTTCCTCTTTCTCTTCCTTTCTTGATCATCCTGGTGTTCTAATTTAGCGATAACCTTGCGATAACCTTTTGTTGAAAAAGGGACCCCGGACGAGGGATAGACTCATTTGACCACAGCGAAATCCTTTTTCGTTTTCATAGAATTATTGATCTTATATTGGTTACTGTCATTCTAGTTTGGAGTTGAGATTGTAATAAATTTCCTTGCTTAGGAAAGAGTCTAGAAATGTGCTTAGGTAGCTCCCCAACATGGTTGCAAACGCAAAGACAATGAGCGCCCTCTTAATCCATCCCCGTCAGTTTAGAGAATCCATGGCTATAAAATAGACCATCGATGATTTGACGCGAAGGAAACCTCCATTAAAACGGGGTTAAGAACTATAAGTCATACCCTCTGGTAAACGTCAACAAAAAACGAACTGGAAAGATCCACCATGCTATTTTCATGGGTAAATCCACGAACTAAATCACCATGTTCAATAGCTATGTAACAAATTCCCAGAGGGTACCATTTATGGGGATTTATCTACCTTCTTTTTTTGCAGCATTTTCAATTGCCATGGTTGAGAACCAGAGGATACTGGCACTGACCAAGAGATGTGGATTGGATGTTCCGGCGGTTTGACCCGCCCCATGGTCACCTGCCCCGAGCAAGGCCCTTGGTTTCTGATAATTTCAGTTGGTTCATCTTGGAACCCTCAAAGATCGGGCGGTTTCTTTTACCATCGATTTTCAGATTCATCCACGTCACAATATATTTTTTTTCGCTTCGCAACAAAAACAAAACATTTTTCGATCATCCGTCATCCCACCCGCCCAATATTAACATATATTAACCACCAAATGGTGAGGGATGATCGGTGATGATCGGTCAATTTCAACGGCGCCCAAAGGAGGCAGAAAAAGCGCTGAGCCTGGCCATGGGGGAAGATGAGGCGGGAACCAACCTGCCATCGGGAATGACAGCTTTAAAGATCGCGACGGTGACGGTGAAAATTCCCGCCACTGGAGGAACCCCTATGTATATCTATGTATTATACAAAAGGAACATATAATTCTTGGAAAACATGATTTTTGAAGAGCAGTCCTGCAGTACGAACACACACCTATTTGAAAGCACCGAAAAGCAGGATGAAAACAGTTTTTCTGCAAGAATTGAGGGGATGTGAACTTGCCTGCACGAAATTCAATACGGAATCCTACTTCAGATTTGACACTGACATAATGCTCTACAATTTGGGACGTATTTCCATAACATGGCATGGGACATGAAACCCATATGGGCGGGTTTGTCTAAAAATGGGGAGCCCATGGGAGGCCCCTCAAAATTGTATTGTATGGTTGAACATTATTTCCCCAATTGAAATAGTCACATTATATGTATCATATATGATATATATATATATATTATATGATATATATATATGATATATATATATATATATATGATACATATATATATATATATATCATATATGTATATCATGTATACATACACATATATATATATATCATATATATATATCATATATATATATCATATATATATATATATACCATATATATATATCATATATATATCATATATATATACACCATATATATATACTGTATATCATATATATATATATATATATGTTGGTGGTAAACCCACAATTTTGGACAAAACCAGATATCACATAAATTGTTACAAACACACACACATATATATATATATACATATATATTCCCATGTTCACAAGATCATGTCCCTATGATACTTGGCTTTATAGCTTCATTATTTTTTGAAAATGATAGTTGTTTCTATATGCCTATGATGGTTGATGGTTGGTTTTTATCTCCCAGATGTTTCATCAAAAAAACATAAATATACAAAAAACTCATGTACAGAAGCTCATAAATCTACATGTTGCTTGCAAATACAGAAACTTTGACAAAAGGCTCTACAAAAGACACACATCCTGGTCCCTGGATTGATGAAAACCCTGGCTGCAGGAGAGTGCCACGATGTTAGGAGAGGAGGAGGGCCCGGAGGACCTGGAGAGCGGGCAGTGGTGGGGGGTGGGTTTTGCTGCACACTAGTGTGCGGCTTCCACATATTTCGGGCAATTGGGCTTCTTTAAAAATCGTAGCATATTCTTTTCAAAGAAATGGTGCTACTGTCAAACATATAGCTAGTTGTTTTTCCCAAAAA
>Ga0126342_10004606_pt1:0-5000 | contig 23647 bp, 23 predicted proteins | sample Cyp1metagenome_FD_92528 | JGI IMG/M metagenome (GOLD analysis project Ga0126342, IMG submission 92528) | Coral microbial communities from Lord Howe Island, Old Settlement Bay, Australia - Cyphastrea 1 metagenome | ecosystem: Host-associated > Invertebrates > Cnidaria > Coral ...
TACATATATAATATATAATGTATATATATATATATAATATTTATATATATATATAATATGTATATATATATATATAATATTTATATATATATGATATTTACATATATATATATAATATTTATATATATATATATGATATTTACATATATATATATATATAATATTTATATATATATAATATTTATATATATATATATAATATATTATTTATACATATATATATATATATGATATTTATAATATATATGTGTGATATTTATTCATATATATATATATACATATGATATTTATTTATTTATAAATATATATAGATATTATAATATATCTTTACTGCTCCACAACTCTTGTTGAGTTGCGAAGCTGCAGACCTGCAAAGCTTGAGCGACTTCTGAGATCACCCTGCTGTTGCCACTTCGAAGTAGCATTTGCAGAGAGTAATTATACCTGACAGCATCTTGCAACCAGTCAACATAAAAATGCAAAAATTACGCTGACTCGTTTGAGCTGTCAGAGCTGCAAGTTACAACAGTTCAAGAGCACCTGTTGACTTGGATGTGGTCCTTAGCACGAACCGTCCCAGCAGCTTCAGTCAGGAGGCCAATTCAATAAGCCACAAGAAGACACTGCCAAGATCTGCCAAGACTGTAAATCTCCCCCTGTAAGCCTGTTCCGGTGCAGGTTCTGGAGAGGTTCCAGGAGTGTCCGGTGCGGATTCTGGAGTGGTTCTGGAGGTTTCAGCGTGCTCCGGACATTCAATTTGGTGGTTTCGTTGGTGTTTTGGAGGTTCCGCTTCCGCTGCGGCGGGTCCCAGAGGGTTCCAAATGGGTCTGGAAATTTAGGGGTTCCGGCGTGGCTCCGGGGGGTTTTGAAAGTTTCAGGGATGCCACATGGGCTTGTTTGCAAGACCTCCATCTCTTTGAATCAATCTAGTGGCTCACAATCGCTACCAGCTGTCTCAGAATCTTCACAAGTTGTGTCCGAATACAAAGCAGAAGACTGTCAAAATCCAGTAAGCCGGATGCTGCTTGAGACGTAAGCTGGTATGTAGCTGCAGCCTGACAGAAGGTCCATTTTGTGCTATTATATGCGCACTGAAAACTGGAGAAAAGGAAGCCTTACAGCCAAAATTACCCGAAAACAAGGTTGTGCGCAACTTTTTAGGGGTTTCAAAGGATATTGATTCAAGGGAATCTCAAAGATGTTTCAAAAGAGTTTCTAGGGAATCATCAAATCCCCACTTCGTTAAACTTTATATTCAAGGGAATGTTCAAGGAGTTTAAGGTTTAGGGTTTAGGGTTGATGATGTTGGTGATGTTGATGATTTTGATGATTTTGATGATGTTGATGATGTTGATGATGTAATTATGTTGATGTTGATGATAATAATAATGATGATGATGTTGTAACATTCAAAGCACAGGTTGCTAAGCTGCGCGTTGCAAGATGAAAGCCATGATCATGGACATGTGCATTTTGACAAAACACCGTGTTTTTTTGATGTTCGGACACGTCGCGGACGTCGGTGCGGGCAAAAGAAGGGGTTTGCCCGCAAGATTACAACACTATAAGATCCTACAAGCATCCACAGACACTCTTCAAGAGGTTGTCCCAAAGCTGCAAGTCTTCACAATCGATATCGTGCCTTCGGGTCAATTAAATCAGCCTTTCTCTTCAGGAGCAGCTTCACCACTGCAATTTGACTTGTCCTCAGTTCAGTGGCACCAAGGGACCTAAACCAATCCCCTGCAACGCGCATTGTGGCAAATTGCTGTGCAGCTCACCAGTGCTATGCAAAAGAAGAAAGTTTGACACCAGTCTTGCAACCAGTCCAGGGATGTTAGTCAGTCTAAAAATACCAAGAACAATACCCTATTGATTTGTGCAGGCTGCATGGATCGTATGTCGAAACTACAGATGTATCGGGCTATCAACCTGTTCATCTTTAGGAACGGGGTCGTATTACCATATATATGTAATGTTAATATATATATATATATTATATTATATACTGTATATGTATATAATATTACATATATGTATATAGTATTTTGTATAGTTATATAAAATCCGTGAATGGTTCCATGATGGAAATGCGAGTGCACCTACGTACATGTGCGTGTGTGAAAATGTATGGAGATGAACATGCGCATGAGTATCTGCATAGATTGGCATAGATGCGTATTCTATATATTACATATGTATCTACTTTCAACTGTCTGTGATTTTTGTTCATGCCAGGACATTGTATGCCGTCGATTCATCAAGCATGACAATCTAATAAGTCTGCGACTCAATAGCTGCATCCAGAGGTGTAAAATACCATCTTCCTTTCCTGAGCAAACATCATCTTCTTCTTCTATTTGCTTCCCAAAATCCACCATATAAATCAGAATCTGAGGATACTACAGGTCACTCTGAGCAGGGATTTCTACCTAGACACGCGCATCGGAAGCATGATAGCCTTGCAAGTCTTGCACCATCTTGCACCATTTTACACTAAGTTTGTGAAACTCACAGCACAAACCTGTCTGGTTTTTTCCAAGGTCGAGACATGAGACTGTTCGTTGATGTTTGCTGCGAAGTCCAGCAGAAGCTCGCAGCACTTTTCATTTCCCACCCTTCCAGGCATCAAAAAAAAACAGAGTCTGGGCACGGCAAATGCTCAGAAAAAAAATCAGTGCCTAGCAGCGACGTGGAGCGGAGCATAGTCCAATCCTTTGATGTCCTCGCTTTGTCATTTGAAGGGCGCCATTCTGGCATTTGAAGCTTGCTCAGTGCGTCGCTTGGAGTTGCTCAGTGATTGCTGGCAGAATTCCCTTGTCCTGAAATGGTGCAGTCTTGTCGATGGCAGCTCTCCTGTGCCAAGCGGAGACCAGTGGCAACAAGGAAACAACGCTTCGAAGCACCTGCGATTGTGCGATGTCATGTTTGATCAATATGACATGTCTGCATGAAAGTGTTGCACACTATGGTGCTGGCAGGGCACACTTCGAGCAAATACCGGGTGCACTTCAAAGCCCCAAAGTAGGACGAATTCCAAAGCCTGAGGTCACATGCATGCAATGGAAGTTTGTGCTGCAGCGAGGTAAAGCACCAATTACAGTACATTCAAACACGACGCGCATATGCGCAGGTATGAGAAGTCTGAATCGCTTGCATTGATTGTGTACTTGTAGCTCGCGGGGGTCTGCTGAATAGTCGTATTGTTGCACTCCGATGTTTATTCTGATGGTTTGCTCACTGCTGCAAGTCATACATCCCAGAGCCCGCAGAGAATTGCAAAAATGGTGGACAGCCAGGGAAAACATGTTCGCCCCAACCCAGACGTTCGCCCTCCAAATAACACACCCAAACAATGTCGTATACTTGTCGCCTGAGGATGAACAAAAATACTGGCTATACGCAGCAATTTTGACTTTATATAGGTTTCAGGATGTTTCAGGATTTATGGTTTTAGGGTTTTAGGGTTGAAGGATTTTGGGTTTCGGGCTTCCGGGTTTTAGGGTTTATTATATTATTGCTTTGGAAAGTTTAAAAATGCTAGCCTTACACAGGGATTTGAGCATGTCAAGGGTATGCCATATGCGGGATCGGTCGTGGGCCAACGTCAGGGTTGCAGCGGACATGTTCAGTGGCCAACAGGGTGTTGCTTGGTTTTGTTGCTTAATTTTGCAGCCAGCCCCAGGTAGGCTAAAAACTAAGAGCGGATAAGTCGATAAGTGAATAGGTTTCCAGGCGTGTAAAATTGTGTTAAAAGGAAGGGCCTGTGACTTTTGGAGGCCTCCTACTTTGGACATCTACATGGTCTACTTAGATTAGGTGCTCCTTGGGCTGAGCCAATTAATTGAAAGACTAGTTTAAGGTGTCAATGTGAGTTGTACTTGTTTGAATCTTGGCTTGGAAAGGGAATGTGAAGCAACATGTTGTAGAACCAATCCCTTTCAACCTTAAGAGAATACGATGGTCCTATTGACACAGGGTTCCTTTAATGTTGCTGAGCCCAGAACAAGCTTGCCCCTGGTTTTTCGCCTGGCGAAAGACATGCAATCCACCCACAAAGCGACAATCCATGCTCCAAAGGGCTTCAGCTGAGAGGACCTAGGAGTACCTGGGAGGACCTAAGGATGTCGAGCGAGATGTCTTGAGTAGCCTTCTGACAGGGAGCAGACCATCCGCGAAAGGGTAAAAGAGCTACTGCCCCATACATCCCTCATTCAAATCCTAAGTTACGGTGACAAATACACAGATACAAATAGTATGCCATGCCCCACAGATCTTTTTCAAAACGTGACTAAGACGGCACCTAAATAGGATGTCAAATTGGCGGACACACTGTGGCTCTCGACCTAATCAAAAGGACGATTGCATTCACAAGCGTAAAACCCGAGAGACTATGCAAAACACAGCAAAGCTGTGCTGTCCAGACCAAGAGTCTCAGCATATCAACATTATCCTCAGCCGGGTCCAGTAAATTGAGTCCGAACGTTCAGCAAATTGGAGTACAACAAAGGATTGACAGACTTTCATGTGGGTGGGGTTGCAGCAATTAACTCCCAGAAGTTCCTACTTGCAAGAAAGACTCTGATGGAAGTGCTGCAAAGGGTGCAGTCCCACGCCAAACAACTTGACCTGATTCGAAGGCAGCCAAAGCAGTCAATTGCAGAAAGCATGCGCGCCTTGCACATGCGCAATCGCAAGGCAAGAACAGTTGGCATACAATCATATACAACTGTCCTATTATACAACCATCATCAACCATCAATTGGTACCAGTATCCGCCGACCCCAGGCAACCCCATCTTGGGGCTATGTTGGCCCATCTTGGGGGCTATGTTGCCCCATCTTGAGGCTATGTTGGCCGATGTTGAAGCCTATGATGGCCCATGTTGACCCATCTTGAGCCACAAGATCCGAAAAATGGGACAAAATAAGAAACAGCAAAAACCACCGTAAAACGCGGTAAGCCTGGTCGGCGGCAGGGTGGCGGCCCCTCTCTCCTTC
>Ga0126342_10004606_pt1:10000-23647 | contig 23647 bp, 23 predicted proteins | sample Cyp1metagenome_FD_92528 | JGI IMG/M metagenome (GOLD analysis project Ga0126342, IMG submission 92528) | Coral microbial communities from Lord Howe Island, Old Settlement Bay, Australia - Cyphastrea 1 metagenome | ecosystem: Host-associated > Invertebrates > Cnidaria > Coral ...
ACAGCAGCAATTCAGAGTTGCAGAGATGAGTCAAGATGTGCAAGGTGTGGATATGGTGTGGATCCAGGTGTATCTCAGCCAAGCCAAGGAACTGCCACTCTTGTCTCTGGCCTCAGAGGTTCCCACCTTCGCACGTTCAGAAATTCTGTGCTCTGGACAAGGGAAAAAAACGGGGTCATTCCAATCCGAACCTCAACCTGTGATACGTGGCTGGAACAAATCTGACAGTGTACAATATCTATGTATCTACAGTACGCGTATGTATGTGTATGTGTGTTTTCTTAATTTCGTATTCAGTGCTGATTGTCCCCTCCACTGCACACCAAGCCTGGGGAAAAAAAAAGGAAGGCGTGTCACATCTCTGCGCCTGTCCTGTATAAGGAAACTCTTGGCGGGTGGGTGAGTGGGTGGGTGGGTGGGTGTGGGTGTGTGTGTGTGTGCGTGCGCGTACGTGCATGAACGAGTGGCAAGTTGATATCAGTTGGGCTGAGTTCAACTGGCGTGAAGTTAGCAAGCAAATGCATTAAACCAGAGAAAGTGGGCAAGTGGGCAAGTGAGCGAGTGGGTAGGTTTATAGGTCCATTCAATAAGTTAGTTCCTGAGTCATTGATTTGTGAGAGCACCTGCAACAAGGAAGCTTCTTTCTAAGTGTAGTTTAGCAAGAACAATTGCCATTTCCAGCCTGCTGTCAAGTTAACTCCAAGTATGCCCAATTCTCATCAATTCCCATCAATTCTTTTGAAGGTAATCTGAGTAATCAGTAGAAGGTTGTACCTCAGATCTCATTGATCGCTTGCTTTGCAAATTTGCAGATCTTCATCTTGCAGATCTCATCTTTTGCTTCATCTCTTGCTTCATCTCTTCGTGTGCCTCCAAGATGTCCTCGATCTCTTTACTTTCCTGCGACATGATACACATTGTTCAGGTTGAGTTGATCTCGTGATCACTATATATCACAATATATCACTCTGTTTCAAGAATTGCAAGCCTTGGACTCTGGCTTACATCTTCAACCAAACTCAGATCAACTCCCGATACATCGCTTCGGCCAGCCAAAAAGTTCAGAAATCAGAGAGTCAGCCGATGGCTCAAATTCCAAAACCATCTCTCACAAGATGCTCAGGCTCGTAGGAAGAATGAAACCAGCTCACAAGAATCATAGAGCAACAGCCAAACACAATTGTCAAGGATTAAAGGAAGCTGAGAGCAGCATGAACGGGAGAAGGAAAAATACTTGCACATCATTCCGATAGACATGCTTGCTAAAGACCGCGATCCGCAAAACAAGCAAGCTGGCAAAACAAACAAGACTACTGTAAACAAAAACAAGACTAAACAAACGAAATAGATCAAAATATGTTAATAATTGTTAATATATAAATATGTATACAGGAAACTTATACATCAGGCCAACACTGACAAAAAAAACATACAGTACCTACTTTATCCTACTTTGAATGTCGTTGACCACTGGCGGTGCGGTGCAAAGCACAGCTGCACGCTCTGTTGCATGTCGCTGCATTCTAATTCTATTCTATGACGTTACACAAAAGCGCGTTGCGTTACAGTTGCGTTCCCTTTTACTCCATTGGATTGCAGTACATAGCATCACCACCATGCACGACATGACGTACAGAAACATTCCGTGCGTATTCATGTACATTCATTTGTACATCAATACTCTCATTGATATGCTCAACGACTCAACGAGTCATGTTGAAGCAATGACGCTTCATATTGCTTCATTGTGTCTCCTGTGTGGAGGTGGACGGATCTTCACCAGATTGTGCCTGACAGGTGCTAACTATGCCGTAAGGATCACGCACTCGCAGCTGTGGAGCTTGCACTCTGAAGGTCTTTGTCATGAATTGTCATGACTGAGGAGTCCACTCCAATGACTTCGGGTTTTGGAGCAAGGTCAGTTAGGTCCTCAGAATTCGCAATGCAGCTGCGAACATGTTGACACTTCATGCCGAATTCGTTCGTGCATCGTCCTCATCATCCCCAAAGAGCTGTTCCTTGAGGCGCAAAGACTCCCCACATGACAGAAATTGCAACTACACTGTAACTTACAGTAACTAACTACACCTCACTGAAGATGGCCGGAATATGCCAAGAATATGCCAGAGTGTGCCTTCGAAGCTTCGATGGAATCACTCTCCCGGACCTTGCGCTAGGGTGGCTATCAGTCTGGCTATGAGTCCAACATAGTCCAACTATGCAATTCGTTGCCTCCTTATGCGCAACAAGAACCGAGGTCAGGACAGTCAAAGTGACATCGGTCGGTTCTATCATTGTGCTCCTCTGAAGTTCAACACTCGGTCCTCCTCAACACCTGCAAGACAGTTGAAAAGGAACGGCTGCCCCACAACAGGCATCTGTTGCTTGCACAGGCACATTCAGCTCCAGTGCTTACAGTATATGATCCACAAGCCTCTGCTCTCTTCGGGCATCGTCACACCATGAGCATTCAAAATCGACGGAGTTAGGGCAAAAGCTCATGCTTCGCAAAATCGGCATCATTCATGTAGTGAAGCTTTCAAGCATTGTGACAAAGCAGTGAAATTGCATACTGTAGGATCTCTTTCTTAAGCAATTTGATGCAATTTGTCTATGTCTCAGGTCCCATAGTATGCCATAGTAGAATCATGACCACGTGTGAGCAATGCGACTGCATGTTTTAACCAATGCAGCTACGAGGATGCTGCCTGCGAGGATGCCACTTTGATACACGTTAATCACGTTATACATGGTCACAACATGTCACAATGCGCAGATTACTGATGCAAAGTCGGAAAGGATTTTTCTTGGCACATTCAATTTGCTTGCGAATTAGGGCCACGCGGCCACTTCTTTACATGTTACATTGAGAGAGTGGCCAAACAAAAGTTAGCCAAAGTTTGCTGGACAAATCCCGATAAGGGGATGGAAACATTCTGCCCATGAGAACAGTTGAATGTGCTATCAGGCACTGCAGCCTGTTGGAAACTGATTCCACCATAGGTGGCATTACACTTCATCACTTTCAATGAAGTCTGGCTCACCCTGAGGTCGAGTGCCTAGGGCATTGAAAGAAGCGATTCAAAGATTCATAATTCGTAATATTCATTAAATAGTCATATCACGTGGTGACTTGACGCATGTGCCACATGTGTGCACAATATCAGAACTGGCTTAGCCAAGTGCGGGCTGGTGGGCGACGAAGTTTTTCCCTGTAGAAACAAGCTTAACAAAGGTTCAACAAAAGCGAGCAAAGGTCTCAACCCATGCTGGGCAGAGAAAGGGCAAGGGTAGGAGGAAATTCTGCAACGCAAGCAGACAGGGCAAAAAAGCGTCAACCGTCAACCAATGTGTCCAGTTTCAAAGCTGGTACAAGTACGATGGTGCATCATGGTGCAATCATCTTACCAAAGGTTCTGGGAGGGAACCAAAGGAGAAAACCAACCTGTCACGAAACAGAACTGCCGAGTCGGCCACTCTGCTGAGTCTGAGTCGTCACTTGAGGTTTCTTCGCCTTTCCCACTGAAACCGTCCGACTTTTCTCACTATCCATCATTGTGATGCTGGTAGCTTCGCAAACGTGTCTTGAGGGTGCCGGTCATGGTACAAACATGCTCAAAGAACATATTTAAGAAACAAAGACCAGAGAGTAATGTGAATAAACAGCACTCAGGTCTAGATTGTACCCAACATGTGAACTTCTGCAATTCAACTTGCCGTCTGATGTAACCAAGCTCATGGCTGGAAGACGCAGGCATGTTCTGGACCTGGCTCTCTTCTTGCTATGCGACGCAACCCCCTGTGAACCTGAATCGTAAGCTGCCCCTCATCGTAAGACTGCAGTACAGTTCGTGTTTGGTACAATTCACATCTCACGTCTATCTTGTAAGATTTCTTGCGATTAAGAATCATATAGAATCATATTTCTGTATTAATGATTTATTAATGCACATCTTGCACACAAAGTTGGATGACCTCAGCACGTCTTAGACTTGGCACTTGCTGCATAGGCGCCGCAGATGTAGGAGCCCCTTGGCAATGGATGCAATGGTAAGGAATGTTGCTGAATCTTCCGTGTTTCTACAGTATCCCAAACACCCACAAAGTACGGAGGCCTGATTCGGTCAAACAAAGGTCTAATCAGATTTCAACACCAACTAATCTCTGGAGCAAGAAAGAAAAATGCTAAGAGTCTCTTTCAAAGTTTCAAGATGTTTCAAGCATCTTAATATCTTATATAGAAGATTTTGAAAAAAATGTGAGGTCAGAACGTTCGAGGCCAGGCTGTGACCTCGTCTCACAAGAAGAGCACCGATGCAAGTGACTGGATGCTTCAAGCATTATAAGATTCGGATAAGATTCAAATAAGATTCGGTATTTGAATCTATATGTTATATATTTGAATTTAGTTTGAATTTATTTGATGTATTTGTTCATACTTTTTCTGGGCATCTCCGGACACATCGCGCAAATCGGGGCCAGAGCAATGTTATGAGTATAGTATCCGCTGTTCAACTCGCGTGACAGGGCGTGACAGTGTCCAAAGTGCTAAGTCTTCTAAGTCATGGGCGTGCCTGTCCTCGGCAGTTGCGGTGGGGGTGGCTTTGTCCTGCCAAATCAGCCCAGCCAGCCCATAAGCTCGTTGACTTTGAAGCATCCCATCGCAACGGTGCCGCAGATCTCAACTGTTTGAAGTGTTCAGAGTGCCCGAGCAGCTCAAGCAGCTCAAGCCTTTGTGGAGGAGGCGTGCTCGGAGGAGGCCTCACCAAATGCAGACCCTGGCTCCGTCAATATCTTGTGCAGAGATTATTTCTGAAACATGTGGGATAGGACAAGAATGTGTTCAAAATGTGTTCATCAGTGATTGGCGGGGCAAAAGAACAAAAAAAACGAACGACCAAAATCGACCAAAACATTCCATTATCATCATCTAGTGCCAAGCAGCGGAGGCTGACTGCGAGGAAAAAGGCATTGAAAAATGCTTCGTGATCGCCTTTGGAAATGCACTTGCTGGTGGAAGAAACCGACAAGGACAGAAGTATCGGCGGCATCCAAACATTTGGTGCAAGCAGGGACTTGCTGTACAGTACCAACAAGCCAGGGATGAATAACATGATTCTTGAGCTTGTTGAGATGTTGAGAAAACACTGCAAAAGCGCACTCGCAAGGATGTTCGGGGTCACCCATGCGCGCTTGAAGGCGATGATTAAGAATGATTAAAATGATTAGGTTGTGTTTGACTTGTTTGATGCCATCTGTATTTTCCCACACCCAAAGTTTCCAAGTGTGAAGCTTGCCGCCACTTGCCTTGCAGCATCCAACTCCATAAGGAGTTCTTCTTGGCGTAAGGCTTCAGTGTGCACCTCAAACAGTTTAATTTCTGGCTTCTGGAGATCATGCTTGAGCATGCTTGAGCACTACTCTTTTGATGCTCTACAGTAGATGCAGCAACGCCTTTGTGTGCTGCTTGTTGCAATGCGCCTCTTCATTCAGAAGATCTCTCTCTTTTTTCAACTCCAAAGCAATGTTGTCCTGGAATTTGAGCGACTGAGAGAGAAATACTGCTAGCTCGTAAACTGCTACTGTGCCTGGAACACAGAATGACAAAAAATGAAACCCAGCGCGCGACTTCCCATCTCTCCTGTCGACACTGAAGGATGTCCTGCAGAGAAAGCTCTTAAGCTTAAGCTTTTGTCCTCACGCCCTCTAAGCAGATCTGCAGGTAACTAGAAAAACAATGAAAAACATATTATATATATATATACATAAAGAATTAGGAACGAATTAGTAACGAATTAGTGAAGAAGCATGTGCAGCATATTCCTGTGGGAGTCAAAGCCTTCCACCGCTTCCTCAAGCTTAGCCCAAGCCTCTCTCAGACGCTCCAGCTGCTTTTCAAAGTCTCTAGTTCGCCTGCATGACAGTGGCAGGTGCAAATTGAAGCCAAGAACAAGAAAATTGAACCCTATCAAAGTATATCAAAGTGACATCTTTGGATTTTTCTCAAACCGCATCATGTCAACACTTGAATTGTTGAGGAATAACACCAGCTGTCCTCCTAACTCCTTCCACCTCAGCTTCCTTTGCACTTGCACGCTCCACCGCCTACACCAGAGATAGAAAGAGATAGAGGGAATGCCCCTGCCACGAAGAGACCAGGTTTCAACGTTTCACAAGAGATAGAGGTTTCACCTCTTGGAACCATCGTGCGGAATGTCCGACGGAATGTCCGACATCTGACAGTTTCAGCAGGGGTCAGTCCTCTGCAGCTTCTTCCTGCAGCACCGGCCACTCGCACCTTCAACCACTGCATTGCTGAAGTGCTTCCAGACTGTCTGCGAGATAGACATGATTTTTGCCGGCCCCGAGCGCTTTGAGGGACAATTCCTGTGCTGGGACATACATGTATGTATCTATGCATGTACATGTAGCTCTCTCAGCTCAAACGGCAAAACAAAAATACGTGCCAGAAGGGCCCAACAGCTCCCAAGGCTGCCATGGCACGCTGCTTGTTGTCAGAGTTTTCCTGGATTTCCTGCAACTCAAGGTGCGGTGGTATCATGTTGTGACTCACGTCATGTTGTCACTCAATGTCACTCATGTTGTATCTAGTTCTCTACTCGTCGTCCAAGAGGAGCATAACGACACCTCCGTGACTTCTTGCAGGCTGTGGCGGAACGCCTCCGCCTCCTGCTGGCAAATGGCGGCCTCACATCCGATTCTGAAGATTGCAGCGAATCTGGTCAGAAACGAAGGAGGTAGTGATGTGTAGTGACAGTGTAGTGGTATGTAGACGCTCAGCGGTGGAACATGATGTGATGGATAGGCCTCTGCATTCAAATGCTGCCGCAATCTGGACTGCTCGTCATGAACGCCTTCAACACAGTATCAGAGCAGGGCAAAGCAGTCAATCTAAGCTGTCCAACTGTGCAAAGTTGAGTCCAGGCAGGCTAGCGGCTAGGCAGTCTACCCTCTAGGCCGTCTAGGCCGTCTAAGCTCAAAACTTTGCATCTGGCTGGGAGAAGCTACAGAGCTCTCCTCACCATCTGACTTGTCGGCCATGTCACTGCACTTTGGGCAGTCCATTTTTACAAAAAGACTTGTTAATTATGTACGTATGTGTGAGTGTGCTTTCCCTCTTTGGAAGAACAAAGAAATTTCAGCCACTCCCAGAAATGTCTCACACTATTCCTGACCAACAATCAAATACATGTCCTTTCTGCTCACACTCAGTCACTCAGCTGCCTTTTGGCGTAGCTGCATTGCACACAGGATCTCGTCCGTTCTATGCACAGAGCCCTGATTTAAACCAATCCTTGATTCGTTCCCATGCCAGCAGCTCCCTCTCACCAGCCACCTGCAAGAGTTTCGCTTGCATTGCATCAGTAACTCTCCTTGCCCACCATTGTTTTGAATTGTCAAGTTGCCGAGGTTTTGTTGCATGTCTAGAACAGGGAGTCAAAGAAATCATCGCAGCCAAAGCCGTTTCTACCTCCAATTCTGCTCGACCTTCCCGCTCAGCAGCTATGTGTTCACGCAGCTCAGCCTTCCAGTTTGCAACGAACCCTTTAAGTTTGGAGTACTTCAAAGGCAGCAATGCTATTAGGCCTATTAGGCGGTTCTGGTGCTCGCTATGTCTTGGAATTACATGTACGTACTCTGAAAATGTCAACCTTGATCAAGTATGTGTCGCGCATCATATTGTACATAGTGCGTTTCAAATTAAACCCAGTGCAAAATAGAAAGTCGGCGCTAACAAAATCCGGGCAAATCAATGCCTGGACTTTCAGCGCTGACTGTAGCTGGGCCTTTCAAACGGTTGACATCCGAGGATATCCGACAGCTTGACTATGCTTGACTTACAAGGGTCTGTTTTTATCTGTTTTTCACGTTAGCTGTCTGGTCTGGGCCTGCAGAGAATCTCGAACAGCAACCATGGATGCCAATTGCTGATCAGCTGCCTCAGCGTCGTTGTCTCGTTGTGAAGTCCGGGGCCCGTTGCTTTGCTTTCATGCAGGTCATACCGTCTGTATATAGAGACAAAGAAAAGGTTTGTCCAAATGCGAATGCATATATCATATATCTGTATGCGTGTGTAAAAGGTGGCTTCTAGTGGAACGTCAATTGCAGCAGAGAGTTTTTGCATTCATGCCAACGTGGGTGTTTACTATCAAAAAGGCAGCAACCAGGCATTGTTACCAATGTTGACAAGAACTTGCTGGATGCTGCCGAAAGAAAGGAAAAGCTACTGGCAAATTCAAAAATGAACCATCCAAGCGACACTGCCATTGCCTTTTGCAGTTGTCAATCCTATGTGCTAGAGTAGACAGCAACCACATGTTGTGTATAAGGGAGTCAAGACTCGTATGGGCAATATCGTGTCAAGAAAGATTTGGACCGTGTGGACCCAAGTTCGTAGATGTCCCCAGCCTCAACACGGGAACTTGCTTCGGCTTCCTCATGCATCAAAGTTGCCTTGCATGAAACCAGGAAGGCTGCATCACTGCAAAATACTGCACATCCCCAGTTGCAAAGAGAAAGAAATGCTTCGAAGAAATATGAAGAAATGGCTGAAGAAGTTGAACGTCTCAATGACATTCAATGACCATCACAATGAGCATGCTCAGCATGATCCGCATAACATCGCACAACCACGTTTGAGTTGTTTGAACTTTTGTCATTTTTGAGTCCTTTTTCAGGTCGGGTTTTGTTTTGGGCTCGAGAATTTCTGCGCCTGCAGTTTTTGACGCTGGGATTCTTCGCTCATGAGTTCGCCTCGTAGGGCTGCACCTCGTTTTCCAAGCCAAGCAGCAGTTTTGTGTCACAAAATGTCAAAATTCACAAAAATCACTAACTTAATTGACTCAATTTATATTGATATCTCTTGACATCTCTTGATCCCTCTGTAGGTCTTTTGACAATCTCATAGAGTCACATCAATTCGTTGGATTCTACCGAATACCCGCTGATTCTCAATCTATCTCCATTTTGTGCCGACGACTTTCCTCAGCATGTGTCCTTCTTTCCCGCTGCTTTTTCCTGCTATAGGGGGTGCCCTTGTAGGTGGTTTTGGCTGCTTTGATGTTTGTTGGTTGAATGCTGAATGCTATGGTGCTTTTAGCGTTTGTCCTCAGGTAGCAATCGCTGTTCAGATTGACACTTTGTAAAGAGGAGAAAGTGAGCTGTCTGCGCTTTTCGTTGTGGTGACTGCTGAGATGGGTATCAGTGCAAGAATCCATAGATACTGCTGCCAGTATCATGCAAGCTCTTTGTGAACGGTGCTGTCATGGATGCCACATTCCCTCAGTTCTCTCGCAGAATAGGAAAAGGATTGAAAAGGCTTTAGTATTCAGTGCAACTCTTTGCATTGAACTAGTTCAGGACTCTGTATAACATCTTTCGGCTGTATGGGCTATGCTGGTATAATTCGTGGCAAACATCTGTGCACAAGGTATTCTACATTGACTTAAATGCGGCTTTAGTGTTGTGCGAGAACTCCATGTGCTTTCACTTCGATTACACTGCGATCGCTTATGATTGCTTTTAATTTAAGTATTTTTTTGCTTGCTTGATCGCTTATGATGTCTTGTGGTTTTTTGAGATTCTTCTCACTTTCGACGGGGCACGCTCTGTTGCTGCGTCCTGAAGCTCAGCAGCAATAGCGCTCCTTGCATCAGCAAGGCGCTGCGTCAATAGCCCAACGGTCTGGCCCTGCAACGAAGGAGAACATGAGCTGCACAACATCGCACAACAAACACAGCAAAAAACACAGGCCCTAGCAAAGAAACCCTTAAAAATGCATGGCTTTCATCTTTAGATCCGCTCACAAGACTTTTGTCCTTCACGAGATTTGGCTAACACCGCAGGCTCCTGAGATGGTTTTTTTTGCTGTTAATCCATGCGCTTTTGATGCTCGCTTGTTCGTGATTGGCTGTGGCCTGCTCATCTGGTTCTCAGGTGCCACAGGTTTTCACAAGTCTTCATGAGCATCACAATTGAATGTTTGTGGTAGCCATGTGCCCTTTTGCCTGCGCGTCCGCTTGCTACGCTTGTGTAGAGGAACAAAACGTTTGTCCAATGTGTTCGTTGAATTGGTTTGTCAAGGGTGTGTGCATTTTTCATGCCAACTCTGACAAAACCAACTGAACAAAGAAGTCGTTGTTTTGTGAACAGGATAGCTGCAACATGCTGCGACCCTGTCCCATTTTGCAATCAAGAGTTCCACCTGTTCATGGCACCGATCACGAAGTTCGCGCATCTCGCTGGTGAGTTCAGTCTGACCAGGGAGCAATTGATTCAGAAATACTAGAAATACATAGAAATACATAGAAATATATAGAAATACTTACTAAACAAATAAAGAGGGCGATGCCCAGATCCACCCCCATCCACCTATTAAAGAAGGAAGCAAAGTGATGAGGCCTGAAGCTCATCTGCTGCGTGCTTTTCAGTTTGCAGCTGACGTCTCAGGTCCTTCAGTACGTTGACGAAGAGAGGCAGGCATGACGTCATATCACCTCACTAGCTTTTTTTTAGTTCTAAGCCCTTCGAGTGACTTGGTGAACCCTGTCTTCAGCAAATCCAGTATAGTATTTTGACATGTGCACAGGCGAGATGTCTGTCCTCCTGTTCACAGCGCAAGCGCATTCTCTGGTTGGCGCCCGCCTTTCCAGTTGTACGACGCTGATAATACCAATGATACCAATGATACCCATAACTAGCATAACATCCCCTAACCGTATTCCTGGCGGTCCTGGCCCATACTGCCACCGTATTGACTGACTCAATTTCCCTGCAGGCCTTCGCTGCAGCAGCCAAAGCTCCATTCTTCATCCACTGAGCTGATTTTAAGCCTTGCACCTCGGCCGGTACTGCGGTATGTTGATATGTAGAGCCTGTAGAGCCTGTAGAGCCTGTAGTGCTGTGTAACGCGATGTAACGGGATGTAGTGCTGTGTAGTGCTGTGTGGCGCAATGCGATCTTCAAGCACTGGCAGAAAATCCCTGAAGCTTCAAGCCATGGCATCAACGCGACGTTCACGGACCTCAACTGAGTGTCTGTGTCTGTGAACTGTGACAAGGATTGAAAAGATTGATTCAGTTTCTACGACACCGCGAATACAACCAAGTCCAAGCCAATGCCTTCAACAAATTGGAACACAACGATTACAGCACAGCAGCATGACACTTCATGACACGTCAACCACTTCAACGACCACTTCAACGACCTAAGCCTCGAGCAGCCGAGTGTAAAGGAACCCTGCGACTCTCCTGGACCTACGGAGGTTTAGACAGTGATAAATTTACCAAGAATATTTAGGAAAAATTTAGGAAAAACGATAACATGTCATAATTGTAATTCAATGAGCATTGAAAGATTGAGACAAAACACATACCTATATTATCCTATATTGATTTATATCTAATTTTAATGGAATTCGGAATTTGCATACAATTGTATACTGATTCAAATCTGTCTCCAGTCTCGGAATCATCAAATTTCCCAGACTGCTTCTCTGCAGATCGGTGCCTGCTGAAATTGGACACTGAATTTTGCCTGAAGAGGGATGAACAGGCTGAAAGAAACAAAACCAAAACAAGTAAAGGGACCAGTAGCCACTCAGCTGTTTTCCAGTACCCTTTGCAGCTGCCTTCACGAAATCATTATCGGACAGACACATGTGCGATCCTGAAGACAAGACCTGCACAAGTTGTCCGTTGACATTCATCAACACCAACAAAATTGAGCAACTAATGCTGCATTCGCTCAATGTTGGGATGCGTTTGCCTCAGCTTGCACTGGCGTTTCATAGTTCGTTGCCATATGGTCAACCAGCCGTCCCTCAGGAGAGGTAGATCCAACCTTTGCACGGCAGGATCATTGGGACATGACACGAACAGGACAGAATCATACAGAATCCACACAAATACGACACTCCACACGTCACTACACTCCTCACCATGCACTCACCTGGAAGTGGTCATATGCGAGTTTCCACCGGTGATCTGCCAGGACCTTATCAAAGTGTGTCTTGTCGGAACATGTCCAAACACTTTCTTTCGCTCATGTTTACCGTAATGTTTACTGCTTTTCTTTCTTTCAGTTGGTTCAACTGGCACAAGCATGCTCGGAACCCAGCATTGAAAGGAGAAGCCAAGTAGTCCTCAGCCCCAACCAAAAAATAGAAATAGAGGCCACAAATGAAAACATGATCAAACATGGCAGAAACTGCAAGCCGCGGCCTGGAACCGTTTACGAAGCTCGTCTGTATGAAAACCAGAATTCGATGCATCTGGAACCTGATCAAAACCATGGAAACCCGTGGAAAACCCTCAGACATCTCAAACACTAAGCTTCATCTCTGCTAACTTCTTTGAGCTGTCTTCTTGACGTTTGGAGACTATCTATTGATGTGCTAGAATAAACTTCAACTTCAAACAAAGAATATTATATAAATATGTCATTAACCCAGAATAAAAGGTATATGACTCATAACTCATGACTCATGACCATCAATTCACAACAAACGTTTAACTCCAGCTCCAAGGGAATTCTCAAGTTTGTTGAGTGTCCATCACACCTACCACATCAAGGCTCCAACAAGAACGGGCCCAATGTCCTTCACAGGTCATAATACTATCATAATATCCATGAAGTTCGGAACATTTTGAAGAACACCTTGGCATCAGCATGGCACCAGGAGTCCTTGGGATGTGCTCCGAGGCTACCAGCTAGAATCCCCAGATCTCCCCCAGCAACCTGCACAGCTGTGGAGGCCAGGCGAATAGAAACAAAGTAGGAACGAAGTGTAGGCGGCCAGTCATTGCAGTCATTGCAGTGTAATCCGTTTCACTTGTCACTGTCTCGCTTGTCTCACTTGTCTCACTCAATGGACGGACCCCCAGGTGAGAGTCGAAGAGCTCGAGCAATCTCTGCATTTGCATTGCGCGTTCCTGAAGATCAGCTAAAACTTGGGACATCCCTTCATGGGGCAAATTACAGCCTTGTTTTGGGAGAAACATGAGAAAGATTGCATAAAATGCCGATCACATCCTATGACGTGGCAATCATGCACACGACATGCCTTTATTATAGCCAGGATCTGGGTGCTATACAAGGACTGGAAAAGGTTGGACTATATCAGAGAACCACTGAGCAAAAGACGCTATGAACGCATAAAACGATGGCTGGTTTTCCAAAGAATCAAAAAGATTCAAAAGATCAATCGTAGATCTTGCATCCAAGATTTTCATATACTGTATATATATATATACATACATACATAGATACATACATAATATAACATAGACCCGGGCAAGCCGGTGGCGGAAGTTTCCCAAACATAAATGACCTATAGTTCAAAGACACCCTGTCCCGACCGTGTCCTTCCCTCGACAACCGTTTGATTTTTTCAGCGAGAGACGAAGCAAAGTCTTCACACTCAACACTCCACACTTCACACTGCACTCTTCGCACTCCAAACTTCAAACTTCACACTCCACACTTCACACTTCACACTTCTCGCTGCTTCCTTCACACTCCAAACCTCACACTTCACACTTCACACTTCACACTGCGCTCTTCGCACTCCAAACTGAAACTTCACACTCCACACTTCACACTCCACACTTCACACTTCACACTTCA
>Ga0126342_10004607_pt1 | contig 23645 bp, 15 predicted proteins | sample Cyp1metagenome_FD_92528 | JGI IMG/M metagenome (GOLD analysis project Ga0126342, IMG submission 92528) | Coral microbial communities from Lord Howe Island, Old Settlement Bay, Australia - Cyphastrea 1 metagenome | ecosystem: Host-associated > Invertebrates > Cnidaria > Coral ...
CATAATATGACATAAGATAAGATAATATAATGAAATATAATATAAAATAACATAAGGTAATATCATATAATGTAATATAATATATAATAACATAAGATAATAAGATAATATAAAATAACATAAGATAATATAAAATAACTTAATATAACATAACATAAGATAATATAATGAAATATAATATAAAATAACATAATATAATATCATATAATGTAATAATATACATATATATATATATATATATTACTATTGGTATGTTGAGGACAAGGTTCCCCTTCTCCGGTGATCAGTTTTGATTGGGCCAGCAGAATTCTCCCTGTGGTTTCAGGAATGGCCGGAATCTGGCATTCGGAGGAAAAATGTGGGTTCCTCGGAATAAAAATGCTTGTGTGGCCAGGGAAAATGATGATCAAGCATGAGATTCCCTTGTGTACCCTTGTGACAAACCGATAACCTATGCAAAGTATACTGTTGGTAAAACAATGCCATAAACCATCCCCCAGTCATCACCATTCTTATAGGTGGCATGTTTACCATTCCCAGTCATGGGTGGTAAAAATGACATTGCAACAATAATAAACAATCCCCCTTTCATCACCATAAATAGTGGTATAAACCATTCCCAAATGGCTGGTTTACGACATTGTTTTAACCACATTAATGTCAACCCTGGATTAATAAACCCCGTTTACGGCTGTTTAATCGGGTGGGTACCATTTCAGTATTGGATGAAATGACTATTGGAGGAGTACCCCCCTAATTTTCATAAACCATGGTTTAGCAAAATCCGGGGTTCACATTATAGTTGATTTAGCCTCTGGTTATTTAACGTAGCCATGGAATAGATGGCCCCAATCGAAATAGATGGTTTACCATGGTTTATTCATCCGGGGTTCACATTATAACATTACCCATGACGGATCCGGCTGGTGCTGGTAGATTAATGCTAACATGACTGGGGTAGATTGATGGTATATTGATGGGATCCATGGCACACCATATATTGCAGCACCATTAGGATCCGTCATGGCCCCGAGAAAATGATCCACGAACATCACCAGGGGGGCCGCACATCCACCGTAAACACATGGGATGATCCGTACGGTAAAGTCTTTCAATTATGGCATGGATGATGAATCCCCTCTGCAGGAACGTTTACAGTTTGGTGAACTGTTTCAAATGGCCCAGTCGAAATAGTGGATTTTCCCATTAGCAGGGTGATGTTCCATCATTTTTTGGGTGTTTACCAGAGGGTATTCATCTCAAACTTCCAGCTTTTCATAGCTATTCAGGATCATCGCAATGCCATAAATAGATCCTGGAAACACCTTTGTTCCGCATCTTTTCGGGACGTGCGCTGCTTGGGGTTGCCATAGCCTCAGGTCTTATCAAACGTGGAAAGTTACTTGATTTTCCAAGCTATAATCTTTCTAGTGCTGAGACTTTCCGGTCTAGTGAGGTTCTATAAGTCAAGATTTGAGTTTTCCTGGAAAAAATCTGACCGAGATTTCTCAAAGCTTACTGATCCATGGCCCCCAAGATTTCTGACATAGTTCTGACAAAACCTCTGAAAACCTCTGACATATGTCCGAAAACAAATCTGAAATATGTCCCCCCCAAAAAAAAACTGAACAAACTTCTGAAACGCCAAACTCTACAAAACATTGAGTTTCCCGAAATCGCACACCAACCGTAACCGCCTGTCGCCATCGTCCTGTCCCGGGTCCCGATGGGTCCCGGCTTGGCACCTCGTAGCGATACGCCAAGATGGTGAGGCCAATGGCCACATCGGGATGCGCAAATTCGCTGCTGCGGCTTGGCACATCCTGCGCTGAAACAACAGCGCAAGCTGGGCCTAATGTCGTATGTGAATGGCTGATGTTGATGATTGTTAATGTACATGTACATGCTTCTTATAATATATATATATATAATATTTGTCCTTAATAATGTATGTATATGTATTGTATATATATACTGTATATATTAATGACTGTTAAAGTTTCATACGTTTATCATGTTTTATGATGTTTTATGACAGGAGTTCTCGGAGTCATCGGAGTCTTCAAGGTCTGGTTCTTAGCCCTCCTGATGTGGATCACTGGACATCACTGGACTGCTTGGAGCTGGGAAACTTACGAACGTAACCATCTGGGATGCTGAAGTCTCTGATTCCAACGCGGTGAATTTTATCTCGTGGCAAGATTCAGAGCGATATATATATATATAAATATATATACACTGTTATATACTGTGTATATACATATTATATATATATATTGCGTGTTCAATATGTTTAGTTGATGAGTCATGATGAGTCATGATGAGTCCATGTTTCATGCATTGTCCCCAGCATTCAGCGACCATTCAACGAGGTTGGCCCAAAGATTGAGATCCCAGGCGTGTCTGGATGTGTCTGGACTCTGACTATCCAACACAGTCCACTAGGATTGAAGATATTTGGGGGTGGGGCTCTCCATGGGGTGGCCCGAAGTCATAGGGGTACTCCAGTCGTCACCATCGGTTTCAATCCTTGATCGAACTTTAGATGATTTCTGGTACCCCTATGACTTCGGAACCCATTTATCATCCATTTATCATATTTATACAGACACCGAAAAAAAACAGAGATCCATCAGATGTCCCTTAGGACCTTCCCAACAAAGGGCACGGCCATCACCAAGCGTGAGAAGGGAGTCTTCTCGTCCGCATCCTGATCCAGATATGCCACGTGGCTATGAGTCACGCCCAAGTCATGGCGGGTGAATGGATGTCTGTTCCCCAAAATATGGTAACCTGGTACCTTCTGGTAAACATACAAAAACTATGGAAAATCATGGAAAATCACAATTTATCATGGGAAAACTCACTATAAATGGCCATTTTCAATAGCTATGTTAAATTACCAGAGGGTAATTTCATAGGTAACTTGTCCCATCCGCATGTTTTTTTTTGCTCAAAGAACAGAAAAAGATGTGAACATAGGAATCCCATGGTTTTTCACAGGCCAAAAATGTTCAAACCGCAGGTATCATGTCTGTTTTTAGGCTGTGAAAACTGTGTCAATAACTCAGCCACCTTGGCCACCTTGGCCGCATGGAGCTCTTTTGAGATTTTTGAGGGACATCATCTCACGGAACACAAGTAACCACGAGGCAAAATCCAACTTTCATGAGGCCCCCCATTGAGAATCTCCGAGGTCCTTTTCTTCATAGAATTGGATGATGGGAAAATTTACAGGAAAGCCCTATATTTGATGGAAAAAACCCAGTAGATTTTCCCTTAAACCAACCCAATGATTTCTAAAACAATCTCACATAGTATGGCTGCAATCCACTTGGGAGAATCCCCCTTGCTCCGATATCTTGCGAAAATAAACTGAACCGTAAAATAACAAAACGTCTTTGGCTAGCGACAATTTGTCCGCATAAAAATGAACAAAGCATTCGACTAACTGTTGAAAGAGTGAACTGGTTCATAGTTGCCTTGTCCACAAGGTTAAACAATGAAGATAAAAACTCATCAGACCTCGGTTTGTTTCAACCAAAACAATATTAAACGGGATCAGACTCAGACCTCCGCAACTCAACAAGGTTTGAGGATCTTCAAGGATTTTTTCCCTTAACGTGTCATGGATCCCCCTGCAAAGTCGCTAAATGCTGATTCGTTTTTGCTGTACGTAGCTGCTGAGAAAGTATCGATTAATCAAAAGTGCTATGTTATCTCATCATGAACTAGTACTCTTACCCATTTTTACGGGCTTTTAATGTGGGGTGTAGTAACTGTTTCCATCCTGAATCTGGACCTGAGCCCATGGTGGCGTTGCCTATTTCAACAGCGTTCGCTGTGTCTTGAAAATCAGCTGTTGTTTGCTTGAAAAACGGTTTCACTCCGCTATTTCAGGGCCAATAAACCCATTTAATTCAGCTATTCAAGAGCCAATATTTTTTGGGCTGAACGTTTCAACCGGCTCAAAAGAGTAGAAAACCAAAGAAAAAAGTTGCAGCACTTTGTCCAGGAAGTATTTAAACTTTTATCCAAGGTTTCGCCTGAATAGATCCCCCATCATCAAGAGCGAGAAGAGCAAATCACAGTCAAAAGGGGTAGCAGTCGTAACTTTTGCAACAATTCTTGGGCACCCTATGTATGTAGGTATACACATAGTTAATTGACTACATATAATATACAGTAATATAATATAATATAATAGAATCTAATAGATATAATAGGTACACCAAAGAATTTGATCTGCAACATACGAAAAAAAAAAACACTAAGCACAACACTAAGCACTTCGTTGTTTTTTTCCATCCAAAAAATCATCGGCCTCAAGTTGCTTCTTGCCCAGAAGACCATAAGAGACTCGGTCAATCTTCCTTGGTTCAGACTCGTCCACCCGATCTGTCGGATCTCTGCCCGAGCTGTTCCATGGAAGTTGCCACAAGTTCGTTCGCCCGGTTCGCTGGAACTAACACAACAGATCAAAACTGGTTATTAACCATTTATAGTGAGTTTAACCATTAAAAATGGTGGTTTTCCATAGTTATGTTAGTTTACCAGAGGGTACTGGTTGGTGGTTTCAACCATCTTGAAAAATATGAGTTCGTCAATGGGAAGGATGACATCCCATATTATATATATATATGGTTGGTAGTTTCAACCCCTCTGAAAAATATGAGTTCGTCAGTTGGGATGATTTTTCCCAATATATGGAAAAATAAAAAATGTTCCAAACCACCAACCAGATATGGTATATATATGGCCCATTTGGGTTGATAAATTACATCTTAAACATCTTAAACATGGTGATGTTAGCAAACCGCCTCACCCCAAAGGCCCTCATTGTGTGGTGAACCTCTCCACTTTCCCATAAAAAAACGACCCAACTGTGGGTTGTAGTTTACACCATTAAGCTGGTTGGCTATAAAAATCATGCAGAAACTTGGACCCGTTTCCTCGTTGTTCATGAAACCTGACCCCAATTTGGATCACGGAGTCCAAGGAATGACCCATAATCCAACTCCCAAATCAATAGCAATACCTCAACGCAAACAATCGGGTATGAATATGTACGTACATTTACTAACTCCATAGCTGATCAACTCACTTTTGGTTATGAATACCCCACCGCCCGCTGCCCACAATCTTGGCCCAGATGTCGAGAGCACATGGGGCAAAATGGCACGGATCCAGGTGGAAGCTAAATTGAACCTGGGAATCTGAGTGGCGGCTGTGAGTCAAGGGCCCCGGGCAGCCAAATGGTACCCTAAGTCATAGCTGGTTAATGATGTTAATGGATGTTAATATTCCCCCAGTCATATGGTCATAGCAAAAATGGCTTTGGACCCATCAGAAACCCTGATATTTCACGAGTTTCTAACAATGCCTTGCCTGGAAGTTGCATGTAAAGTGTCAAGTGCAGGAATAAGAACAATGTGGTTTTGTTTGTTGTTGATGAAGCAAACAACTCCTCCATGACAAAGATAAAATGTTGGGCCTTCAAAACCAAAAATGAATTTTAACTTGATAGTAAGTCTAACTACCAAACAAAATATGCTAAACATTTTAAGGATAGTTCTATCAACAGAAAGACCCTGTTCCCATTTTTATGGGTTTTCTTCTCATGGCTCAGGATGAGGGGCAACAAGATGATAAAGAAACTCACACGTCATGTTGAGACTTCTATTCCGAAAACAAAAATACCCAAGTAAAACGTCAGAACAAATTCGTGTTTGATCATTTTGGATGTTTGATACGGAGGTTTCCTGAAATAGGAGTACCCCCAAATCATCCATTTTAATATATGTTTAAAGGGATTTTCCATTATAAACCATCCAGCTATTGGGGTACCACCATTTTGGGAAAGATCCATATGTTAGTTTACCGGAGGGTATAGTAAGCATGAATAACCATGAATAACCATGAATAACCATTATTAACCATTATTAAACCATATTAAACCACTATTAAACCACTATTAAACCACTATTAAACCACTATGTTTTATGGAAATGGGATGAAATTTGGGACATATCTCACCGTGGCGCTGGTTTCGCTCCGCTCCGCTCCGCTCCGAGGCCCCCGACAACTTCAAGGAGAACGGGGTCAAACCGGACTCCAAGACCTGCTGGCTCCACTTCTTTGGCCCCAAATGTGTTGTGATAATCTACTGTCTATATCTTTGAGAAAAAATGACATTCAATCTATAACACACATGATATAACAGATATAAATAGATATAACACATATTATATAATATATATAACATGTATAGAAGATCTTAACATAACTCATATCATAGAAATCCTACCTGTGCTCTTGGATCGTCTCTGAAGGTCCCGATTTTTTTAGCCAACTGATACCCTGCAGCTAACATGACGACCCTGGCAGTCATCGGGCTTGGAAGATTCGTGAAACCACTTTTAGTGTGGGTGATGTCCGGGGTCTATGTTAATTTACCGGAGAGCATATGTGTGTAATACATGATATTCAGATTACACATAGTCTATCTCATATTTCTATTACCCAACCGGTAAACGTTGACATAGATCTGAAAAACCCATGGTTTCCCATTCGGGATTCGGGATCTACAAAGGGTGGATTTTACGGGAGGTTATATGATTATGATATACGTGTATATGCATGTATTTATGCATATACATATATAAACATACATAGTATATATATACATATGTGATATGTGTATATTATATATGTATAACAAATATAACACATAACAAACATCATAAAAATAGACATATCATATATCAAATGTGCGGATATGTGTTTACATACATATATACATATCCGCAAACATGTGTCCTACAAAATCTGAACCACTTGTATTACAGGAGCATATATAATATGTATTATAACAAGAAAAACAAAGTATATAAGTAAAATCAGATATAAAATAGGCTGAATATATTTAAACAGTTATTTCATATATAGTGTGTATTGTATACTATATATATATATCATACATGATACACATAATCTATGAATTAAAACATAGTATAGTGCATCGTATCAATCATTGTATTTATCATCTAATATGTGAGTGTACCAAATATATCATGTCATATAAATGTCATTTTTGCATGTATATATATATATATATGTATAGTACGTGTGTAATATTATACACGTGTTATATCATGTTATACATCTGCAAGTATTATACATATGTATATCATACACATGTATATATATATATATGATCATACATATATATATTACTGGTGTTGTCATTATTAGTATCATTATCATTATTATATGTGTTCAAGCAGTCATCCTGGCAGAGATTCATTTCCCAGTCGTCCAGTAGGTGCGTTCAGTGTCTCTGTGGCTTCAGTGGCTTCAGCACATCTTCAACTGGGGTCAGAAACTGATGGTTTAGGCGTATATCCACCATAAATGCCATGGGTTTATAACAGTTTATAACTATGGGTTATAACTGATGGAAACTGATTATAGCTATAGTTATATAAACCCATGGTATTTAAGGTTGATGTTTCTATATATAGTTGTAAGAACTGTATAAACCCATCTAACTATAGATAGATCCACCATAGATACCACCTGTCATAATGATTTAGCGAGATGAATGCTCACCTCGCCAAACCTTTGCACTATTGATTTTCAGACACAAGAAACAAACTCCTATCAACTTTCGATAAAAAAAACTGATGCCCTCTGGTAATCAAACATGGCAATCAAAAATCCACCATTCAGTTCGATGATTTTCCCAGCTATAAACCTCCGTTCATGAGTATTTCCATGATAAATGATTATGAAGGTTTAGTGGGAAAATCATCGAACTAGCGGGGCGCACCGTGAAGGACCTACGGCCAAGCGCGCAGCGCTTGTGTAACCGCACTGCTAAGCATCAAATAAGTGGATTTCTGATCACGGAACACGCATTCTGTAAACATCTGTAAACACTGTTCAGCATGGGGGTTACTATAACCCATGACGGATCCATGGTGCTGGTATATATGCTAACATGACTGGGGTATATGGATGGGATCCATGTTACCATAGCAGCACCATGGATCCGTCATGGGTAAGTGATTTGTGATTTCTCCCGGGACCCTGGATCCGAGTCACCTGCTTGTAGTGAAAGTGTTGCTCTGCAAGTAAGGCATCCAACAGCACCTCGATGTGTAAAATCTGTACCCTTTGACCCTCCGTAAAAAAAGTACCTGTAAAAATGGTATAAACACCACGTTTTCCCTTATAAATCCTATGATTAGAGGACGGTCTACCAATATTTTGGAAGGTATTTGGAGGGTCTAAGCCCTTGTGGAAAAGTTGATACAGTCAGTATGTCCACTGCTGATCGACACAAAGGATGATGCATAAATTGGTACGCGTTAAGCAGTTAGAGCCTGCATGGTGTTTGCATAGGAATATACATATAGTCGTACATGAAGGGTGATGTTTGGGGCAATTTGTGTATAATTCAAGATGCTAACACCATGCGGAATCTCTAAAAACATGTTTTTTTTTAAATCTCAGCTGCAAAAGACATACTGCAGATCCCTGTCCAGTCATGGAAGGCCACACTGATTTGGATACCCTCCGGCAAACTCACATGGCGCCATTGAAAATGGCCATTGAATTTCTAGATTTACCCATAACAAATGCTGATTTTCCAGTTCGTTTTTTGTATACCAGAGGCTATTTACAAGGAATATTGGCCCTCTGAAATTCCAACAGATCCTCGTGCGCCTCATCCGGAACAGATCCTCAGCCAATGAGTTCATTGGTTTTTCAACATGGGGCATAACCAAGATGTGGGGATAAAATCCCCAAAGTTTCCCCGTGATTTCCCAAACATTATCAACGATGAAAACACATCTACCTCTTCAAGGTCAGGAAATAGGATTTGAGCTATGAAAGTTGGTGAAAAACCTTAGAATTTTCATGGTTCATCATGCTCAACCTTCAAGAAGCACCGCACCTTGGACAACCCCTGACCTTGAAAAAATGTGCAGTATGAATTCAGTTTCGGTAGATGAAATACGTTTTTTTGGCAAATCGGTAAGTAAGTTATCCAACAGATAACTTGGGATCTTGCTTGGGGACTTCACGAATCTTTCGGCCGAATTCCGGCGGAATAAGCCCCGAAAATGTCTGGTGACTTCAACCCTGAGGTGATTGTCATTGGGGATCATCAATTTGGTCATGGTTTCTATAAAAACAATGGCTGCCATGGCTTAAGGTTGGTCCTGGGTCATAATGATCCGCAACCATTTCTGCAACTCCCATATTTGCGGGATTTACCATGAAAAACACCAGCTTAAAAACTTATTTGGGGGTTTCCATAGTCATGGGGGTACCCCCAACAGCGGGATGGTAATGGAACATCCCAATCTAAAAGGGATGATTTATATAGGGGTACCCCCATTTTGGGAAACCTCCATTTCCCATGCCGGAATCCCATAGCATCATTTTGGCGCAGTGAGGGACTCACAGCGTTGAGCCCGCGTCACAGGTGACCCGACCGCCCGTGAAGTTCTTCTTCAGCCATAGCAGCACCCAACGCCTCGGAAAGCCACGGCCTAACTGATCACGGACCGTTGGATTGAGCTAGTAATCCTTCATAGTGGCTAAGTCTAGTGGATGAATAATGATTTAATGATGGTTACATGATGGTTAGGTTAACGCTAGTAATGGTTAGTGGTTAAATCTATTGAATCTGAATGAACAACGGTCCCAATGATGGTTAATATAATGGTTAATAACAGCGTTCGTAGTGGTTAAATCTATTGGATGAATAATGGTTAAGTGATGGTTAAATGATGGGTAATAGTAATAGTGGTTAATACTGGTTAATAGTGGTTGAATGTAATAACTAATTACGGATGCGAAACCCATCCCCCTGATATTTAACACCCCCGGTAGAAGCCATGGTGGATGTAGGAAAACCCCACATAATTGCGACCACAGAATGGGCATGTTTAATATGAATGGAGGATTGTTTTTTTGTGCGGTTAATAGGGGCGAAATCTATGGAACTATGGATCAAATTTGGATCGTTGGTATACCTAACACTTTGCTACACAAAATCATTCATCAACGTGAGGTTTTGGCTTCATCAACAATGGACACCCCTCAAAAGCCAACTTAAATGGGCCATAGTCGATCCAGCATTGATTGGTTTTCCATGGAGTTCTCATGGGTGCTGTTTCATTGGCTGAGCTTAACCAATTTTTCCAAGTTCTAAAGCCTGACTTGGACTGTGGTTTCAACCAAACAAGATAAATATTTTGGGATTGTATTTTTTCTATCTGCTATGGCTTGCCCATCTTACATCCCATGTATCATTGGGTTTCTTATTGATAATTGATGGCGTAAGATTTGGGGGTTAGATATTTGGAAGACGGGCATGGGGCCTCTAACTATATATGTATATACTGTATACACATGTATTTGCACATATACATTTGCATATAACTACGAGTGATATGCATTGATCATGCACACATCTCGTAGATCACAACTGTAATTTCTATTGATTTCACATATCTTATACCCTCTTGTAATTCCACATAATCACGGCAGATCGGCATGGGTGATAGATGACTTATCGACCTAAGTGGAGCATTGTCAATGCTGATCTGCAAATCTGATAGAGGGCTCAGTGGCTCCGATTGAGCCATTCAGATTCACTTCTAAAAAATGTCATGTAAAAATAAAAAGGGAAATTGATACTACCTCCGTCCTTGATTTATCATATAATGCATCTTAAAGATGTTACTTTCTTTATATTAGTGGGAGATATTATGAGATACCAAGCAAAAATGACAGAAGCCAGTTTACATCAAAACCCCTTTCTCATCAGCAACTGTTTCATCAGCTTCAGAAATCAAGTCTCAACCTTCAGATCGTTGGCCCTTTGGCCCAATCTTTGAAGGAAGACGGCGAGGTCGCTGGCGATGATCGAAGCTTCTTCTGATTATCCATGAACATGTTGAGTACACCCACATATGGGTCAAAAATCCAAGCAAATCCGATCCGATCCGATCTATCTCTATCTATCACTATCTATCACTATCTATCACTATCTATCACTATCCATCACTATCTATCACTATCTATGGATCTATACAAAGGATATATACTATATTACTATATTATAATATATATATATATACATATCCATATTACATAGTATATATATATTATACGTACTGACATGCACTCTTTTTATCCTATGATCATTGCCGCCAGCAACATGAAACACTCATTCCAAATCGTCACTCTTTTGGCCACCTGCCGCTCCGAGCGTAGATGTGTGGGGTTGGCCTGGTTGAACAACGAAATATGTCCTAATATGTGCCCTAAACCCAGGAAGACAAACTAATTCTACTATGATATAATTATATTTTGTATGGGTCAAGTTTTGCTGAAAACCTAAAACATACCTCAAAATGATGGCAATCATTTGATGTATCCTAGCTTCTTTGATCCACAGTGATAGGGATATGCATAAACACAAACGATCACAGGGGTACCAACAATTCAGATAACAGCAACAACTGGTTAGCAACCAGTTGGATAAATGAAGAATTCATATCAACTTCCAACAGCATGTTTGTCGGGTCATGAAATTGATGTCTTTTCCAAGCTTCTCATTTGTATCAACGATCATCGGGCCCAGGCTCGCCCGTAGAAGCCCCTGAAGCTGTGCCCTTGGAATGTCAAGTATATCATGTGCCACAAGAAATGGCATGGATCAAGCACCTGTACGCAAGAAACCCAGGAAGTTTCACCAGGAAAAATGACTTGGAATGAATCCTTTGACAAAGTGGGGAGGATCCCATGGATTTAGAAAAACTTGACCCATCCATTTGGGTAAAGGCCATTATATATTTCCCATATATAATCATTGATAATCATCGTGATTTCCCATATATAATCATATATCTGGGTAAAGGCCATAATATGATTATATATGATTATGTGGCATATATCAATGATTATGTGGTAAAGGCCCCCAATATCCCCCAATGATTATGCAATTATGCTTGGTCAATGGTGATTTCCATTCATGTATTAGGTAGTATCTGGGTAAAGGCCATAATATTTCACTAACCTGAATTGTTGGGCCATAAAAGGGGATGATTTCCCTTATAAAAACCATGATTCCAGGGTTCGGTCGAACAGGGTTCGGTCGTGATGAAATTTACCCATATCCATTGAGTATCTCTAGACATGGCACTACTTCCAGATCTCGAAGGAATTTGAAATTTCTACATGTGCCCCCTGAAATGAAAAGATCGAATACTGAACCAGGTGTTGTGGATCGTTGTACAGGGTTTTCAATATTACCATCCGGTAGTCAAACATGGCAATGGAAAATCACCCATTTATAGATGGCTTTCCCACCAAACCTTCCACTTATAGAGGATGTCCAGTTGCTTACCGGAGGGTAGCCGGAAGGGTTGACTTCTAACAATCCCCACCAAGATCATACTGGTAGTAGAAAGGGGGGTATACTACCCTGCCGTAAACCAAGATAGACATGTGTTTCCATAGGAAATGATCATCTACAAATCTTAGATTGTCCATACTGGTATCTATGTCGGCTCATTAAAGAATGAGTAAGGAAAAAAAAGGGAGACAAGGCCAAAAGAGGATAGTGAATTCTAAAATGGCCAACATCTGCGTTTCACAGGGTCAACACGATGTGTTTCATCCTGCCCGTACGCACCAAATCCGGAGAACACCACATAGGACATCAATTTGGAACAACATTTAGCCATCCGGGACTAGATAAAATATCACATGAGACACAACGAAAAATCCCCAGACATTGAAAATGGTTGGAGTCTGACAAAACCTTGTCTTGATGGAAAATGGAATGTAAACCTCAAGCCAAGCTTAGTTTTTATGTACTGTATATCCACATATAATTATATTGTTTTATGTATATCCACAGGTGTGTGTATATATATACATAATTTCTGGATGCTTACAAAACCTCCATGGCTAGTGAGTGCAAGGATTTTCCAGCCAGCCATGGCTGATGACTCCGGAGGGTAAACATCCTCAACGCAGGGTATGTGGATGCGTCTGAAAGTGGCATATTCACCCAACAATCCCAATTTTAATAGGGAAATTTCACACGAGAAACCCGTGGATTTTGGGGATACCCTGCTTTCCGACAACCTCATCTCACATCCTGCTGAAGCGTCACGTTTGGTCCAAGCAGTTACCGTCACTTCAAACAACCAATCATCCTGACATGTCTTCGCTACACTGGGCTTTCTCTGCACATTCAAAGAGGCGGTTTCCTCAGGCCCAATCATCCATGTCAGTATTTTGGATGTTCTATACCAGCTATTGGGCTACCCCCATGACTATGGACACATATGGACACCCATATATCATCGTGTACCCTTTGGTAAATTAACAGTTCGACCTTGGCAGTCATCGGGGTTGGAAGATTAGTGAATCCATTCAAACTAGGCTATTTTCAGGGTCCAACTGTTAATTTATCATCATATATCTTGGCGAAAAATCTTCACATTTCAAGCATTTCAACTTCTGCCATGGTGGAAACTCATCCATTTTCAACGCATCCTGGCTATGCCCCGCTGCTGGAAACTCACCCCACGAGGACGGCGGTAAGACTAAGCGCGCACCTCGCTTTGAGAGAAGAAAGGCCACCTCGGAGGAGTCCTCAGCGCCCCCGCGATGGCCGAAGCATCAATCGACTGTCCCATGGGGAATGGATGGAATGGATGGATTTTATGACTCATAAAATCCCTAAGCATTCTAACATGGAAATTTATAGATTTATGATTTAGGGGAATGGGGATTGTTCATTCTATAAATTCAATGAATGGAGATTTTCATGGTGAAAAAAAACATGGGACAGTCTACTAAAACACCCGATTCGGAGATACAAGATGATACAAGTGTTTCAACTGCGTGATCACTCCTAAATCTCTCATTTTACCCTTTGGTTATGACTAACAGTTCGCCATGGCTTTTTGATGGCCCTAATCGAAATAGATGGTCTACCGTTCTTAATAGCATGGTGGATCTTTCCACGGCAAACTGTTAGTCATAACCAGATGGTAATACCATATATTAAGTACCATTAAATATCATGAATTATCATATAATATGGTTACATAATTAGATAATTAAGTAAAACTAATATGTTAAGTATAATATGTTATGGTACCCTATAATATCATTAAAACATATTAAGTACCATTAAATATCATGTAAACTAACAGTGGCTGGTTTTACATGTTTTCTTCTATAGACAGCCTCTGGTAACATGACTGGCGAATCGCCGGAGCTGACTACTGGAGGCTTGCCCTCGGCTTCCAGGTCAAATCGCGAAATCAAAAGCGCAGCAGCGCAGCTGGTCTGAAAAAATGAGCAGTTCTGCTTCAACAAGATCAAGAACATACAGTCCTTCACCTATCGAAAAATCAGATGCTTTCTGTTTCCCCACCTTTGTATGTACCTCTATGATCTCTATAAATAAATGTGTAAATATACAATATATATATACATAATTATATATGTTTCCACATCCCACTTATATGTTTCCATATTTTCCCTGGTGTTGCACCTGAAAATCTGAGAAACTCATATTTTATCACTTCACCAGCAGGCCGTGGCCTTGGCTAGATCCAAAGGCGTTCGCCCATATCTGTCAAGGCAATTCACCTGGCGTTGCGCCGAGAACAAAACGACTGGGACCATCCAATAGATATGTAACCAATTTGAACAGGTGGGTGGGAATAATTTCATTGAATCTGATTTTTTCGATTCCTGGAATCACTCACTTGCCAGGATCAACACAAGTGGCGGTTGCCACACGTGTTTGCATGCGAAAGTGGAAGGGTTTCAGCAACAACTGGAAATTGAACCAACAAACTTGGGAAGTTTTCGTGTTTTTTTCCATGTATTATTTTATCATCATCTACTTGTGCATCCCATGTTTGTATATGGTAAGTTCCCATGGCTATCCCGGGTGCGTATGGTAAGTTCCCTGGGATGATGCTGGTCCAAGAACAATCATGGAATGGCTGGTATGTCATATGAAGAACCCAAAGAATGACCAATGAATTTATGAGGCGACAGTCACTGCTCAACTAAAAAAGAAATCGGCCCGAGGTTACAGAATACAGACTGCAACTTCAGTTGAAAATACAGTATAGTATAGCGGCAGTAGATGGCACATGGCTCCGAAAAGGGTCAATTACGTGGGGGAGCGTCCCACAAAGCTCAAGTGGTTAACAACATGTTAATTTTACCCTGGTATCCCAAAAATGGTATGATGACGTATGATGTATGGATACTAGCCGCTTACTCGCAAGTTATCATGGCCAATCTTAAATACATGTATTAATTATATATACTTGGTACCTATTTTGTCGGTATACACCCCCCAAAATTAAAACGGAACCTCAACACTTAGCGTTTGGAAAAAAAACCTAATTATTGAGATATGGCAAGTTTTGGGTTCCATCTCCATGTTTTTCGGGATCTATGTCGAAGATCCAAATCGGTATCCCATGGCGAAGCCTGAAAAATTGGCGTTGCGCAGCTGTGCCTCGGCTCGATGACGAAGGAGTTCCATCAGGACTGGGACATCTTGACGTTTCACCGCACAATGGAGCAGTGAAGCCCCACGAGCATCGCCTTAGGGATCCCTAGGGATCCTTTCAGCTGCATGGCCGCCCTTTTTGGATCTCTTGAGAAATCATACCAGAACCTGTTGGCACAAGAAAACATCTTGAAACACCTTAAAAGATCTTGAGACCATTCAGTGTACAGATATGTACAGCATATACCCTCTGGTAAACTAACATAACTATGGAAAAATCACCATCTTTCATGGGTAAATCTTCTATTTCTATGGCCATGTTCAATAGCTTTCTGTTAACGTTTACCAGAGGGTTCGCTAGCCCCAGTTCTGCGAATTTCCTCTTCGATTGCCGTCCAAGTCGCGAAGGGACAGATCCACCTGACCCTCCAAGAGTTCTCGCACCAAGGCCTGGCAACTTGGATCCGATTGGTATTCATCCTGTCGGAACTTAGAGCTACAAAGCAGGTGATTGAAAAAACATATAGCCATAAGTCATAAGTTCCGACAGATAGTTGAGATAGTTGAGGGATTTGTTTCCCGGTTCCTAGTAGTTAAACACTTAAACCTGGTTAGTGGTTGACCTACTCCTCTGAAAAATGATGGAGTGAAAGTCAGTTGGGATGATGACATTCCCAACTGAATGGAAAGTCATAACATTCATGTTCCAAACCACCAACCAGATAGTCATATGTAGCCCATGAAATTATAGGTGATTTTACAAGGGTACAAGGATTGCATGGCTTCCAACCACTCTCCAACTTCCGTCACTTCCGTCACTTCCGTCACTTCCGTCACTTTCGTCATCCAAGAAGGAAGGTCTTAGGTCTGGTGGCCCACACACCCCAGAAAGCATGATGGATGGGGGTAAAAGCATGAGAGTTTTGCACAATGAATGGGGTTCAGATGAATGATTGGTATGGCTAGGGTGTAGCATCAATTTTTGTGGCCCGTAGTTAAGCCACGGCCATGGCCCAGCGGATCCCTTGTACTGAAATCAACAGGACAAAAAAGTCCCAGTTCCCTGGTAACTGAGAATGGCTACGCACATTTAGCCTTGAGTCGGCTTGAGGTGATCCTCGTGTTTTCTGATGATTTCAGACCAGATTTTACCCAATCGCATTCGCCACATTTTTTTTGTGGGTCAATCTCTGTTCCACACATCGCATTCTCCCCAACAGCGATGAAAAACCCTTTCTTGGGGTCCCCACCACCGGCCCGTTTAACCGGCCCCAATTTTTTCGGTTCCACGATTTTGATGACCCAACAGTTAAGACAATCGACCCATGTGTAGAATAGATGACGCTTAAGCATTCCGAATTTCGACAAGAGTACAACCAGAAACTGTCGCATTATTGCTTAATATTGTGTGTATTGCTGATAGTCAATACCCCATGTGTATTTGGTGCCAAGTTAATGTGTTGGCAATCCAACTACGTCAATTTCACTCGTTTCGCCGTCAATTTCATACTTGGATTTGCTTGAGGAAACCCTCAGAAAAAGGAAGAAAAAAGAAAAAACACAATCCCCCAAGTGATCTGGGTAAATTATAATATTTCACTAACCTGAATTAAGGCCATTTGGGGATGATTTCCCATATAAAAACCATGATTTCCAGGGCTCGGTCGCAGTGAGGTCGTGATGAAATTTACCCAGAAGTGATGGATTTTAAGGGAAACAAAACACTCAAAATCCTCAGAAAATCCTCAGAAAATCCTCAGAAAACCCAGACGTTTGCCCCGCGGCCTCGTCTCCAGCTTGGACCGCCGGCAGCAGTCCTGGTGACACGACGTGATACGTCGTACCCCGGCAGCAACTGGAATGCGACCTTATGACTGGATTGGAGGGAAAATCTACAGGAAACCATGGTTTTTACCATCAAATATAGGGTTTTCCTGTAAATTTTCCCATAATCCAATTCTATGACCTTATGACTGAAGTATAGTATGCTTGAAAAATCATTTATCTGGAAAAAGTATCCTTGGGATTCAGTGACAATATGATGTATCCTTGGGAAATAGTATGCCTGAAAATCAATCATAATTCACTTACCTGAATTCAGGGCACTTTGGGTTACCCCAAACCATTTACTATCATTTGCAGTATCTAAAGTCAACCTCAGCAAATCCTCGCAGTGGGCACCTATGGCATTCCCATGTCCTTCAGTTACAATCACCTGAAGCGATATAGCATGAGATAACCATGTGCAATTTCAAATCACTACTTCAAGTAATGTTTGAACTGCTACATCTTCCATGTTTATCTCATTATCGTTACTTTAAATCTCCGCAAAGGTCAAAGTCTCTTTAAAAAAATCAACGCAAAACTTCAATTAAGAAACCAATGTCCGAAGTCTTTTCCACACAGCGACGTCTCCCCAACCCCCTCCGGACCAGTGTGAGAACCTCGACGGAAATTCAAAAGGCTGACGTCGGCCAACATATACTGGACCACCTCCTCTGAGACGTGTTTTTTTTTTCGATGATTTGGAGGTTTCCTACCCTCTGGTAAACTAACATACCTATGGAAAATCACCATTTTTAATGGGAAAATCCACTATAAATGGCCATTTTCAATAGCTACGTTAAATTACCAGAGGGTAAGTCATGGGGACTCCCAAATCATCCATTTATAGATTGGGAAAAAATCCATGATTTTTTTTCCATCCAGCGAGCTTGGGGTACCACCATGACTATGGACACCTCCAATTTGGTGATTGAATTTTGCCTGATGGAAAGTTCCCGAAATCGGGAAATAGCCACCAAAAAGAAGGACAAGAATGGGCACCATATCATGTATCATATTAGGTGATTACATTCTATGAAATATACAAAAAATGCTATACTATACTGGTTGGTGGTATACCTACCCCTCTGAAAAATATGAAAGTCAGTTGGGATGATTATTCCCAATATATGGAAAGGAAAGTCATAAAATTCATGTTCCAAACCACCAGCCAGATGTATATATATACCTATGAACTCCCCTAGGCAGAAAAAAGTGCCGAACCTGCCGTAGGCAGAAATTTCTGCCGACTTCCAAAATAAATGCCGAGGCCAAAAAAAAATGCCAAGGCTGATAGATTTTTGCCGAGGATCGTTTGGGTAAATTCCTGCTTGATTTGACTAACCCTACAAAAGTTGTCACCACCCTGGCCACAATACCCTCATCCAACTCCAATCATGAAAACTTGAATCTTGCTACCTTCCCATCATCTCTCCCAATCTTGATGCGTTTTTCACTTCTTTTTCAGCAGCGAGTCTTGATGCCGACGAATCAGGGCCCTGGTTTTCAGAAAATAACGTTGAATGACGCGCTTTGAAATCGTACGGGTAGATACACTTCTCCCCAGCTTACAAACTCTTCCAACATGATCCTCATTGCCTTCGCAATTGAAGGCCAGAGGGTTGAGGCAGAATTCTGAGCAAGATAGAATCTCCTTTCTCAGCTGGTATGCAATGTGTTTCAAGCAATGATACTTTGGCTTTAAGCTGAAGCCAACAACTTGCAGCACCATGACTTGCCGAGCGAGCCAGTGGTATGACTTCGCAATCTTCATAATGAGTTGGTGAAGTCTTTGCGCGCATTGTCTCTGCAAGAAAAGGCCGTGGGTCTGCAAGATCCTGTGTAGGTTGAGGATGTCATTTGTCAAGTGGCACATGACTTTCAACAAATTCTTGTGCTCTGGGGCCTCCAAGTCTCTCGTTTTCAAGATGAGCGGGATCAAGAAGCTCAGCCATTGCAACATCATCGTGACATCACTTCCCTTAGCATTCGCCCAAGGGGCCTTCAAAGATGTCGTACAATTAAAAAAGCTACGAGTAAAGCTCCGCAGCCCTGGGCTGCAATGTGCACCTGCACACCACAACCGGAATGCGCCATGAGCACGTTTCAAGCGCGCATTGATTGATAACGATTCAGCGTCATCAAAGTCAAAGTACTTGAGCCTAGCCAACGTCACAATGATGGATGCAACGACGTCCCTGCTGAAGCCCACTTTCATTGTGTGGAAGACGTCCAGTTTCAATGCGAATTCCGGCTTGTCCTGATCAAACGGGACCTGAGCGAACACCGGCGGTGTTCTCCACGGCCGATCTTGATACATCGTTTGTGACCAGTTTGGGCACTCATCAACTTCTTCAAAAGGATATTCAGCAAGTCCTGCCCAACAGTACGAGCACATCATCAAGGATCGGGTCTTGCCCAAGTTGGCATAACATCGGGTCAGGCTAATTGTCACGTCCTTGTGGAACTTCAAGTCCCCCTTCAAACCCAAAAATGCACCGTAATAAATCTGGTCGTCCACAACGATGCCCTTCTCAAAGAAATTGACTGCATCTTCAGTTACAAGCTCCAGGTGCTTGTCCAGGATTGGCTGCATGTCATCTTTGTACCATGCGTGTGGAAGACCAAACAGCAGATATCGTTTCAAGTAGCTGTGCCCAGCCGCATTGTGTGTGATGCTCCGCGCACAGCATGCATCATGGCGGTCCATGTTTCTGCAGACCTGTTCCGCTGAGACCAGAAATTGCTGAGATTCTGCGATGTCTTGAGAACATGAGCAGGTAAAATTCTCATCTTGCAAACTCAGCCCCAGCGGCGTCTCAAACGAGAAATCCATGAAAGTAGCCCGCTTTGGGCCTTTTCCTTCATCGCCATGCCAGCAGAAGGGTATCACCCTTTCTAGCTCATTAGCATGATCCTCATACACTTTGTGGCCAGGGTGGTGACAGCGATAAGCTTCCCAAAAACTTTTCAGGCGATGGTGTAGGTCTGACCCATTTCCACCGCACAGTAGAAATGGAGCTCGTTTCAAGAAATAGGAGCAATAGTCAGTCATGCGGACCCAATGTGTAGTGATTAGTTCAGATTCCACTTCATGGGTGACTTCTTGGATGGGGACTGGAAGGGAGTAGCCCATCCGAACAAACATCCTGTGGCAATCCCTCTCAGCATTGTCAGCCTGTCGGACCTCACCCCGCTGCTTCTTGGCGCAAGTGGTGGAGTCCACTGACCCAGCTTGGATGGCACGCTTAACGTCCACCGCTGGCACCTTGGCTCCGGAAGATTGGAACACATTGGCAGGAACTAAAAATAGGGCTTGGAACTTTCAAGTGTCGGATTTCACTTCAGAAAAGTGCTAGGACATTTCACCAAAATCCAAACCACGCACCAGGATGCGCATGAGTTTTCCAAGCAGTTTCCCATGCTAGGAGCTGCTAGGCCCCCAGCTCCTTCCCCCAAGCATTCAGCCATATGTTGCTTAAGTTCATGTCGCGGAGGTTCACCTGGCAATGGACGGTTCTCTTTTCGAATCGGTTTTAGAACGCGCAAAAAGTAATAAAGATGGTTCCTGCTTCGTCCCAAATTTTGTGAATCTAAGGGATTCTGATGCAATCCGGGTTACACCAAGCCGGGTTACTGATGAAATCAAATGAATTTGTTGTGCATACTGGGTAATCTCTATGTGAAAAATGCTGAAGTGTAGGCTGCTTCTTTTCAGCTGCTGCTCTCTCGGTTGCGGCTTCCAGCTTCGACAAGACTTTGCAGTGTGAAATAGCACAGACCCAAAACTGCACAGCACACAGGCTAAGTAGCTGGGGTGAAGTCCAAACATCTATGGCCCAGAAGACAAAACTAAAGATTTACTGCTTAGCCCGTTTCTTGGCTGACGGCGTCGGGGGGTTCTCGGTAGGAGGGCGCTTCTGCACCACACTCTTCGGTACTGCTTTCGACTTTGCCACTGCCTTCCCACTTGCTTTGGGCGGTGGCCCTTTGGGCACCGGACGCTGGGATGGCTGCACCATCCTGGGAAATCAGTTCAATCGTTCAGCGTAGAAACTCTGAAATAATTTGTTGAAGCTCTGGTGAAAAAAATTGGTGTGATGTGTTCATTTTTTCAAATATCATTTTTGAGCCCAAGGCTTGGCACGCTTCTCCAAGCAAAGTGCTCCAGAAGCCCTGGGTCCACACCAGCCGTGTGATGGCATTCATGGCATGGATTTGTCCATCGATCTGAGGCAATGGCTCCTTTTTGGCGCGGTCAAAGATGGCCTTGAGCTGCTTCTGCATCCTGAGGCCAAAGTTTCTTGGCGGCAAGGACATGAGGGAGTGTGGAAGTAAATGGCAATTTGTGGGGGCATGGGGCAAATACTTTCCCGCAAGCAGGGCCCAACAATTTGAACAAGAATCTCAGAAGAAAAACCTTCTGCAATCCCCTGGCTGTACGCATCATTCACTTCGTTGTCGATCTTAGTCAGCTCCTTCTCAGAAGCCTGCAACTTCCCAAAGATCCTGGGCTGGCATGGAAGGGCACATAAAATCGGTTGGAGCAACTTTCCAGGAACTTTCTTTGAAAATGGGATATTGGATTCCACAGACATAGTTAGTTGGACACTAGGTGCTTCAGCAAGCTTCAGTGTTTTTAGTTGGAGAAGACAAGTTTCAGTTTCTGGTTTTCGGAAAGATTTCCAGAAAACTTCTTCATGAACTCTTGCAACTTGGTAATGCGCTTCTGCAAGCACTTGGAAACCTTTGGTGCCAATGCTGGGGCCTTGGGCGCACATTCAACTTCCGGAAAGTTCAGGAGCTTCATGATCTCCTGCTGTGCCTCATCATTTGCCACCTGGGAAGTAGTGTCCCCTTCGCCATTTGCACCTGAAGAACCGGCATCAGGTTTGAGAGGAGACAAAGGAAAGTTAACAGCAATTTGTGAGAATACTCAAAAACAAAGAAATCAATGTCATCGAGTAACCTGGGTCCAAAGGCAAGTCGGGGACCAGGCCAGACATGTCAGGCATGTCAGGCATCTCGCCGTCCCACTCCTCCTGATCCGACCACATCTCCTCGTACATATCCCGGGTGGTTTTCCTCAGGGTCAAGGCTACATGTGAAAGCCTTTACCAATCATAAATGCCTATCGGGGGTTATCATTCCACAAATGGTGTTATAAGTTATAACTGACTTCTAATTAGTGGTTCTATTAATAGGATTATAATTGCATAAATGGGGTTATAAACGACTTATACTTGGTAAAGGGCTATAACGGCAAGGAGGAAAAAAAGAAGTACCGCACTTTAGTGCAGACAAATAAGTTACTACAGCGTGCAGCTTCGAAAGCCAAGCATCGAACATTTCCCTGTGATCTTGGTCTCGACCCAATACAGCAAGCCTTCCCCATACTTGGACATCCTTGGAATCAAAATGTTATTTTTGAAAACTGGCCAGGTAGGTTAACAACATGCAGGTGTCAGCAAAAACATCCACTGTGACACACGGGGAGTTAAGGTCCAGTCATTGTGAAGCCCTTGCGCTGGTTGCAGTAAGCCTTTGCTCCAGCGATCTTTTTCCTTGCAGGCATTTCATGAGGACACCCCCAAGAGAACGGGCATAGTGAACGGCCCCAAGTGAGCGTAAGAACCTAACTACACATTTGTGAAACCGTTTAGAATCCAAGCAACTCGCTCCAGCCAGCATCAACCATGTCTTGCTCACTGTAGAACTCATGTTCGGTGGTGGAGGTTTGCTCTGTGATCTGCTGGTGAATCCTTTGGACTCGCTTGATGAACTTGTCCTGCGAACAAGCGGTGCCAAGGTAACATGTTCGAATTTTAATACACCACCAGATGGATGGAAAAGGGTCCCCTATGTCGCTTTGGGATTGTTTTTTAGGAGTACATATTTTTTTGGGAGTATAGGTATCCTGAAGAAATAGTGATGGTGGAGATCTGAACAACATCCAAAGACAATGGGGTAGTGCCTTTTCTACAAGCTTTACTGGCAGTCAACATGTGTCCTGGCAATGATCCTGGGAAATCACAAACATATCTATATATAAATAAACATATATATATATATATATATAATATATCTGTATTATTGATATAGAATAGATCATTATATTCTATCTGTATATATATATATATTTATAATATATTGATAGGGCCACCTGAACCCAACCACCCGACCATGAACCCTGTCCGGTGAATATCCAGCTTTCTCAAACATGGACATGACTCTGGGACGC
>Ga0126342_10004608_pt1:0-15000 | contig 23644 bp, 18 predicted proteins | sample Cyp1metagenome_FD_92528 | JGI IMG/M metagenome (GOLD analysis project Ga0126342, IMG submission 92528) | Coral microbial communities from Lord Howe Island, Old Settlement Bay, Australia - Cyphastrea 1 metagenome | ecosystem: Host-associated > Invertebrates > Cnidaria > Coral ...
AATATTTTCTATATTATATATAATGTTTATTATATATATATATAATTTATTTGTTTTTTTGTTTTTTTTATATAGTATATTTTACATTATATATAGTATCTTTTTATATGCTATATATAATATATTTTGAATTATATATATATAATTTTTCATTATATATATATAATATTTTTTGGTATTATATATATAATATATTTAACCTATATATAATATATAAACTATATATTATATATATATCTTTTCGACACCTTGCATCCATGTTTTGACGGCCAAGCCTTGAGAGTCATACCTGACATTTCTAGTTTTGGCATGGGCCGATACACAAGACCCAATGACATTGATCGCACTTGCTTTAGAAGATATGTTATATATATATCATTACATATCATATCTAATATGTTCATTATCTATTTGCGACAGTTGAGCCCATCCAGTTTTAGGTTTAACCAAATTTAATCAGATCTGATATTCCAGGTATTTTAGCCATACTCAACCGTTTTTGAACCACATTTTGTTTGCACAGCTGAGCTGAGGCTGTCGCTGTTCATACAAGGCAACTGGCTGACAGCGACCTGGCGCATCTGCTGCTGCTGCTACTGCTACTACTGCTATAGTAGTACGATAATAAGCACCATGAAGAATACCCACAAGTATAGTAATGCTAATTATAGAAAAACACATGTACTAATACCATCTAATACCCACAAGCATTAGGATCGGCAGAGAGGTCCATGGATCTGCCAAGGTCGTGATCGCTTGGTCTGTGGCGGTCTGCGGTGCCCTTTGCCTCTGTGTCTTTGATATGTGACCTGGTGGGGAAGTCGCCGTGGCGCCAGGGTTGTACGTCAAGCTGTCCATGTTTGATGACCAGGAGGATCATGCCCCATTTATATCCATTTATAGAATCATATAATTACTCATTTATTGTTATTTATTGGGTTACAATCCCCAAATATATCCTAATATTAAATACCTCCCTTTAAATGAATAGCTCCAGTACCAAACCAGTTCATTTATGTTGTGGGTGTTTGATATTTATTAGTGTGAGGGGATTATTGTTTTTTCTCATCCCATTGAGAATGGATTTGCTGAAGGTAATGTCATCCTGCAACTGTGGACGGGTGTGTTAGCACACTTCCTGGTGAACATGAACATATACCATCGCCTAAGCTAACATAGTTATGGAAAATTGCCCGTTTATTGACAATTTACCTACTAGAAATATCTAGAAATGTTTTTTTCCATAGTTATGCTAAATGATGAGAGGGTTTTTGTCTGTCAACATCCAATCTTTGTTGGCTCCTATTCCCGCGAAAGCGCTGTTTCATAATATCCACTTTGTTGTGGCAATCTCAACATTATTTTCCACATTGTTTTCTGTCGGCAAATTGCATATATCCACATCGGAGGACGCATCCTTTTGTCAGTTACTCGCCAATGGCCGCAGGTTGCCAATGCCCTTCATTTACTCACCCCATTCAGAAAGCTTTGCAGACTCATTTCTGCACTGGAAGTGCCATGGGTTGGTGGGGAAAATGGTGTCTCCCTATCCGACATTGTGCCAGGTGGATTTCTGATGGTCACCGACCTTAGTTGGCCATCCAACCGGTCCCATCCCAAGAATTTTAAGCACAGCCTCTTTGAGGCCAATCATTGGATGATCACGGCATGCATCATTTTATGAGTCAAAACTTGTAAATATCAAGGTGATTGGGGTTCCATAAATATCAACTTGATCGCATGATATCCCATGTTTTGTTTTGTTCCGGAATGGGTTTTTAAAGGAACCCATAACATTGATTAACATTGGCTGGTAAATTGCCAAAGCCATCCAAAATATTCCAACAGAAGGTTATACCTTGGTCCCAGTTAGATGGTTGATCCATGTTGATCTCGTTCTTATATTAGTTTCATCCCGGAATTGGTTTCAGAAAAAACATGCACCTGCGGTGAGAACTCAGGACCCATGTCCCCTGGGCTGCTGGATGTTGGTCTTTGGCATGGTAGCATCGGTCTTGACCCCTCTGGCTGCTTGGTTTTGCATCTGTCTGGCATGGCTTGAAAGGTCATACATTTCCTGGAGCGCAGTGGCGAGCATTTTTTGTTTATCCTATCCACTATCAAGAAACAATGCAGATTTTCCTGGGTAGATGGTTGTTGGAGATGGACGCCCCCCAGCACTTGGATTCTGTCTAAATGAGAAAGCGATCACCACTGGTCACAACCACTTCCGAGCACTATATACAAGCAGATGACTAGGTAACTTGCTGCATGCTTTGGGCCCCAGACAGTCCCGATCATCTTGACATGGGGGAACGAGCATAGCAATAGCTGCTTCAATGGATGGTTGGTTGAGCAGTCAGTGGAACTCTAGCAATGCCAGAGTCATCTTCCGGACAAAGGGGCTGGAATGTTCTCCGAGGCTTGCGCATCTTGGTCGCGAAGTTGACGGATATTTGTTTTGTGAAGCTAGGGATGCAGATGCCAGAGCCTGTCTATGGTATGGGTGCATAAAAATGTGGGCCATTGTGGGCCCAGATGGCGGCGACAGACAATTTTCATGATGTTCATCCATTTACTGTGATTTTGTGTGTGTTACGCCTTCTGATTGTAACACGTACACTAGATCTGTTTGGTTGGTTATGGTTTCAATTGGTTTCACATATTCTCATATTCTCCTGCACCCCCAAAACGGCGGATTTGTATATACACATATAATGTCCACCTCTGATTTATAAATAGGCCCCCCCCCCTCTCTTTTCCCCTAAATAGACTTAAAGCCACCATCAAGCTTGTTTGTATGTAAAGGTTTTCAATTACCACAATTTAAAACGAATACATAAAATGCAATTTCAAAAAAAAAGGAATCCAACAATTGTTTTAGTATTGATCTAGTGCTCATGTCATGGATTTAGTATTGATCTCGTATTCATGTCATGGATTTAGTATTGATTTAGTATTCATGTCATGGATCTGGGCAAATCTGGGTTTAGGGCCAAAAAAAAATAGCTTTATTCAGGGTCAAACTCTAATTGGTGCTAAGGCACCTCATGGGGGGTACCCTTGATGAGTTGATTTGGGATTGATTTTGGATTGGTTTATATAAAGGATTTGAATAGAAAGAGCATCCAATATTTTTGAAAATTTGAAGCTACCAAGATAAGATCTAATGAGCTGGCAGTATGAAATAGTACATGAAAGCCACCTCAAAAAAAGCATGGAAAAAAATCAGCCCCATCTGGGCAAATCTGGGTTTAGGGCAAAAAAAGTTTAGCTTTATTTAGGGGTCATTTATTATTTGTTTTGGGAGTTTGGTTAGCTTTATTCAGGGGGCATTGATAAATCGTAGGTCAACATTATATATGTATCCTCAATTGGATGAACATGACCCAATTTCCCTTTCATGTTTCTTCACGCCCGGGTTTCGTAGCTTGATATGGCTCCAATCTATGCTTAGGAGAAGCATCAAACACCAAGCCTATGGCTCGACAGTTAGAGATAACCCCCTTTCTATACACATATCATATATATATATATATATATTAATACTGTTGACATCGGATTAATAACCGCCCCTCAAACATTAAGAGCATCAGAATAAAGTTAGGGCCAAACATTCAACTATCGTTAATATAAAAAAAATCAGACCTATGTATTCCCAAATGAATTGCCTAATTGAAAACGAATACATAATGTTGACATTAAAGGGAACCTTCTTTCCAGACCTATGTATTCCCAAATGAATTGCCTAATTGAAAACAAATACATAAGGGAACTTTCCACCCCCCAAAAAAATCACCTATGTATTCCCAAATGAATTGCCTAATTGAAAACGAACACATAAGGGAACTTCCCCCCCCCCAAAAAAACCACCTATGTATTCCCAAATGAATTGCCTAATTGAGAACGAATACATAAGGGAACTTCCCCCCCCAAAAAAATCACCTATGTATTCCCAAATGAATTGCCTAATTGAAAACGAATACTAAAGGGAAAAAATTGAAAAAACGGGAAAAAAGTTGGCGTACTTTATTACGGGGGGGGTTTATTAATCTTTTCCGGGAGTTGGCGTACTTTATTTTGGGTGGGTTTATTAATCCCATGTTGACATTATATATATAGTTTTTATTCCAAACCACCAGCCCAAGCCGTTGATTCGAGGCATACTTACCAGACTGCCTGCACTTTTCTCCTCTGTGCTTTGTGGACGTTGCCTGTATCCACCAGGCGACTGGGAAAGCTGGGGTTGGACTCTGTCGAGGCGGTCTCAAACTGAAGTAGGAACGTTGATTTCACACTTTCTTCTCCACAGCTAAAGGAGTGTTTGCCTTTACCATTCGGAGGTTTTATGAACCTTGAACAAGTTAGACTTCCTCTCTCCCCCTCTCGATATATATATATATATATAAGTGTGTGTTTTTTTGGTCTACCACGTTCATTGAGCACCCACAAGCCTCCTACTCAATGATGTCGACGTTTTCCTGCAGGCAGATGCCGGTCTCATGGAGCGGGGGATCTATGGCATTGGTGGAATTTTGTCTGTCTCGAAGGAATTGCGAGTGCTGTGGAGTGAACCTTACCTTTCCAGCCCTTTGGATGTGATGTCAGGATTCTGTGCCATGGGAAGGAGGTATTGCAGTGACCAATAAGATGGGAAATGGGATGGGATATCTCTCTCTCTCTCTATATATATATATACATAATTATATATTGTTATCATATAATGATATAGAATGTATAATATCCATCGATCCATCAACAGGTGTTCTGTATCTAAAACCGTGCATTTGGATCAGCATCCCAGTGGGGTTGCTGATCCCAAGATAGTTCATTGTTGAGAAGACGTTGAACCGCCCAAGCCAGAAAAATACACCCAAAACTGCCGGACTTCCGAGGACTTTGGTGCGTCTTTGAGCTGGCAGCATTTCGGAAAGCCAATCCCGGTGGACACTTGGACCAACTCACGGCCTGCTGGACCTCTTTGTTGTTGTTGTTGTTGTTGTCCTTTTCCACGAATTGGTCACGTCGGTCATACTACATATTAATTTGGACGGATTCACTGGCCCGCTGCACCTGGTCGCTCTTCTGGTTTCGCACAAAAATCAGCCTGAGATGGGTAGGTCTCTTTCTGTGCAATCTGTGGTGTTGATGTTGATTCGCCTCCGTCACATGTACCTATCCAGATTGCCAGTGGGCTAGGGAGTGGCACTTTATCCTGATTGGGGGATATGTTTCACTCTTGACGTCAGATAGCAGTGAAGCCGTTGATTGGGCATTAATTGCTTAACCATTCCATCAACCCCCGTCGTGACCAGCGGGACACTGAGGGAAGATTACCTTAGCGCCACTTTTTGTGGAAGGTGCAGTTGCATGTGTCTTGTCTCGCAGGCATTGCAGGGCCAAATGATCCACTACTGTAGTTTTGACTTGGAGGGGCAGTATAGGCTTTGCTTTGCAGAATTAACGTACAAACACATACAAACACCATGTACACGCACATGCGCACAGATATATAGATATAAAAAATAAATACATGAATAGATAAATAAAGAAATAAATGTATATATAGATATAGATTTATTTAAATACAATTATTTATTATATACATATATTCTTGCATATGCAATATATATATATATATGCATATTATACTGTATGTGTATATGCCCTTTGGATAGATTTGGTTTCTTTGGTTCATCTGGTTGGCCATTGTTGGCTGGCAGATATGTTCCGAGTTCCGTGGACTAGAAGTTTGCTGAGGCATTTGGATTCTCTTCACCGTCACCAGCTTCATCTATTTATTTCTAGTCGCCTTGCGGTGCCACATTATCTGCCAATCATCGCCAAGCTCATCGCACAGCTCATCGCACAGCTTATCGCACAGCATATCGCAGGCCTGAGGGCCGTGTGCAAGAAACCGGTTGACCACCTGAAGTGTTTGTAAGACGTTGGAAATTCTTTATCATGTTCTTCTTCATATAATACAAAGGTCATTTTATCTCGTGCTGTTTATGTGCAAACATGGTCATAAATGGGCTGAGGCATGCGGAGGCTGTTGACAGTTTTCTTGTGACCTTGCAGAGCTGGACCTGAGTGTCACGCTCAATGCCATGCTTCAGGGGCATTATTTCCAAATCAACCACTATAACCCCCTTACGTGCATAGCTCCAACCCATTTCGTACATGTTACCCCTGAATTATATGTTTTCCCCACCTGTCAGGTGAGGGTTGTTAGATTTTATGTCAGCCAGCCCGCCTTCCTCCTTCCTCCTTCCTCCTTCCTCCTGCCTCCTTCCTCCTTCCTCCCCCTTCCTCCGCCGGAACTGGAAAGTGTAGATCGCAGTGTTCCACGCCGGACCCGAACAGCAACCTCTGGATCAGAGTGATCCCCGCCACCACAAAGAATCTCTGCCGGACCTCAACCACAAAGAATCTCCGAAGATATACCAGATAGAATGCCAGAAAATAATGTCAAAATAGATGCCAGATAGAATGTCAGACTAGAATGCCAGATAGAATGCCAGATAGCATGTCAGAACGTATGCCAGAACATATGGCAGAAAAAATGCCAGATAGAATGCCAGAGAAAAATGTCAGTATAGATGCGACAAAGAATGCCAGATAGGATGTCAGAATAGATGCCCGATAGAATGCCAGAATAGAATGTCAGATAGAATGCCGGATAGAATGCCAGAATAGAATGTCAGATGATGATAACACACACACATATATATATATATTTCCAGATGATATGTCGGAAACTATGGCAAATAAGTGTCGGGGTGGGGATCACTCGAAGTAAAGTATTTTTTTTGGTGAGGGGCCATGTAATGTCAACTCCAGATTACATAGCCTCTGCTGATGAATTAGGGGATTAGCACCAAAGTGATAGATTACCATCAAAGTTGGTATCCTGCCTATTAGTCACGAAACCTAGGTACCAGCTAGCTTCTGCTAGCTGAAATCCCTCGTGCCGTCGCAAGGTATTGGCAGGGGCTGGAATCACCAACCACGTGTAATTTTAGTCTGCCCACCTTTTTTTTGGATCAGCATTAGCAGACTTCCTCTCCGCTTCCTATCTCCCAATTCCTCACATACCGCTCCTTCACCACACCTTCCTCCTTCCCCATTTACCTTCCCAGCTAGCTTTGTCCCTTCGCCGTTGGCCTCAAGTAAAACTTACTAATCTGTTTTTTCGGAAGGGAATCCTGGAATCCTGGAATCCTGGGTTAACATTACTGTTACATCCCCATTTGTATCCGGGATCAGGGCTTAACTTTCGACGACCTGACGGAATCGCTCCTGCCGGCTTTGCCTGCAACAGGGCGAGAATGGTGGTTTAATCAACCCAGTCTATGTCTGATGGTTAATTAATGAACACCGTCTGTAGCCAGAACATGGGGGGTGAAGGTCCCGGTGGAGGTAATCACAATATATGGGGGTGTCCGAGAAAGGGGCTAGGCACCCAATGGCTACTTTCAAATCGGGAAATTGCTTTTCAGACCCTCGGATGTCAACCCCAGATGTTCTTGCCATAATCAGCTAGTGCATCCAGTGGTTGTCTGGTGGTTTGGGTTGATGGGTTGAAATGGGGTTTCCCTCTGAAAAGAATCCCTTTCGGAGGGGCATTTTGGATTCCAAAACGCAGAAGTCGCCACGGAACTAGTAACCAATGTAACGACTGGTGAAACACATCGCAATAAATCCATCCCTTCATGACCTTTCTTCACATTTTCGGGGTGAAAGAACTGGGGTTGAAACTGTTGGGGTTGAAACTGTTGGGGTTGAATAACGGGTGTTACATGGGATAAATATGGATACCCTCTGGTAATTTAACATAGCTATGGAAAATCACAATTTTTAATGGGAAAATACAGGTCATTTTCCACCGCAGAAACCTCCACAAAAAACACGCGTCCTGCTGAATTTTGGACCGTTGCCAATGACCTGAGGTCTTGGTTGCGGCGCATTTTCTGCGTGGGCATTATGTGGCGAAGCACAAACTGTCGTCGGACCTTGAACACTTTGATCTGGGCGTCGAGACTGCAAATTTATATATGTTTTCCATAGTGTTTTCCATTGATTTAACCATGATTTTCCCCGCAAACTGGCGGTATTACATCAAAAGTGGGGGTATGAGGTCAAAACTGTTGATTTTCATGGATTTTCCCGATATTTTTTTGGGGGATGATAGGGGATGAACTTTCAGCTCTGCCAGCCAGTCAAAGGTCTGCACGAGTTGAGGTGTGTGGCAAAGTGAATCTGACATACCACTAGTCAAAAGCTTAGAAAAACAGTGCCAGGTTCTGTTCAATGCTCCAGCGATTTCGATCGAAACTTGGCTCAAGAGTTCACCATTTGGAAAGTCTTTGTAACTGCACTGTAGCAGCTATGAACCGGTTCTGCTCGGAGACTTTGCAAGGGATGGCAATGACTCCCCAGTTTCAGAGTTCCGCAGCCAGTAAAATGGTCGCATCATCGCATCAGCAATTTCCAAGGCAAGTTCATCTATGAAGCCATCTCCACTTGGTATGGCAGTGTTGCCAACTTCACCGACTTCGTTCAAGACGATCTGCGGGAAGAACTTGTCACACCCATTTTGTCGAGCAGCAGCTTGATTTGGAGACACGATCAGGAGAATCTCTATTGATGTTGAAAAGTCAGGGCCCCAAAGTAAACTACTCGCCCAAGACCATTTGGGCGGATGGAAGGTTTTCATGGGTCAAAGTTGGTTGCCAACTTGAGAAGACTTCCAGATGGATTTACATCCAGAGTCTAACCTGCGATGGAAACCTCAATCATCCTTAGTTTTTCCACGAAGAAATGCCAGCAACTGGGATTTTAAATTTTACAGATGATTCTTAGATCTTGGAACCGAACACAATGTCCTGTTGGAGGTATGCCTTTGGCGTACTATTTGGTCCTCGTCACTCCAAGCCTCAGCGTGTATCTGGAGATTTTCCTTGCCCTCTGGAAAGGAGGTGCCATGGCATCATGGCCTTTGGCTACGGCCCCAAAGCAGTGCTGCAGCAGTGTCTGATGATGATATTTCTATCACATGATGAAATATGACATGTGCAGGAATATATCCCGGAGATGTCGAGAGAGAGAGAGAGAGAGAGTACGAAGGGAAAGGTACATATTGCGTTTTTTTTCCCCTAACATGCCATAGTATGCCATAGTTCCTTGTGATGGGTGAATATTGTTTGTAGGCATTCCAAAGTCAAACCGCAGAAATGTGTTCAAATGTGCTGAATCCGAACCAAGGCAAGCTGTTGAATTCTGCAACGAAACACCCGTATACACTGCCAGCAAAAGTGCGGTCAGGTAGAACAACGTACCTGGAAGGAACGATTTCTAGCAGACATCTCAGGTACTCAAAATAGAGATACTGGAGCTACCGTACAAGCCCTACCTTGGGGTGATGTTCTCTTACATACCTTACATCTAGATCGGTAGCTCCAGGTTTGATGTTTGACATGTATACTGTATACCCATAAATCCCCTCTTGGGGTCCCCAAATTCTGGGGGTTATATAATCCTACGATGGCTATATATTCCATTTCAGGATGGTTAAACAATGGTAAGTCCCAATTTCTGATGTTGAACCCACCCAGCACGCAGCCCATTTGGTTTGATATTCTTTGAGATTGGTGCCACCAACAAGGTATGCTTCACTATGTCAACGAATTTTCACCAAGGTTTTCGTGCATCTTTTCAGGGAACATGTCCTCAGGTGCCCCGTCTGACGTGATGATTTCGCACGTGCTGGCATTTCTGTTGGGCTATTGCTTCCCGACTGATCTGGGCAAATTTCAGCGGATGAATTATTATTATGATGAACTACATTGGTTTAAAAAAAAGTTCTGAAAACATTGAAGTGGCTTTACCATGGTCGTTTTATCCCATTTCAATAAACATATCTGAGACTTTAAGCAAGTCAACATTCGCATTGAAACATGATATTGGATCTGCCCATCTTAGAGAGGCATAGTTTTTGTTGGCTATATTATATTCATCCCCATTTCAGGATGGTTAAACCATGTCAACCAATTACGAACCACGTTTTTGATGGTTGCGCCTCAATTTTTGATGGTCAATTACACTTCATTTTTCATGCGGGTTTCTCATAATTCCCCAGATAAAAACATTGATTTTTGATTGGGTAAAAGGTTAAACCTTTATTAAACTCCAATTCTGGAGCCATCTGAGGCCTCTGCTGGTGTCCCGCCTACCTCGCCCTGTTCATCTTCCTTTGCGACCGCCTCTCGGTCGACAGGAGCTTCGTGTTGAATTTTTTCCAGTCTTTAAACCCATCCGGAAAAGAAAAGGTTCAAATGATCACCATTTTAGTGGGATTTTACTTGTCTATCTTTATGAATTCTTTTTGGGGATTACTATAGTTGCTACAATTTGATAGGCGTAGATCCACGGACAGATAGCTGGATGGATGATAGATAGGACCACCCCAGCCAGCTACAAGTGCAGTGAATTCCAGTTGGAAACACAAAACAGCAGGATGTAGATGAAACCCTGACCAGGTTGATGAGAAGATGTGTGCATTCCCATTTTTGATCATTAGCCAGTAGGTCAGTAGGCCAACCAAATGACAACGTGTTTTTTCAATCGCATGTGTGGAATTAGGGGGTTTCTGATGGGAGTGGTATGGGAAGGGACTGTGGGAATGCGGTTCATTGATTCACTGGGGGAATTCCACCTCTCTTAGCCTTAAGGATTTGCCACTCAGCGCTCATCGAAGTGCATGCGCCTTGCCGGCATGCGATGGGGGGAGAGAAAATTATAGTCACAAACAAATCGCATGCGACTTTTGATGGTTTTTGTATGTTTTTGATGCTTGTCGCCATCAGTCAAATTCAGCGAATACTTGCCAAAAAGAGGAATACAGTAGCCAGTAATATCCCAGTAATCAATGTATGGTATTGGTGACCCTTCACAGCCAGCGTTTTTTAAAGATAGGGATCCGTGACCTTTTTGTTTCCAAACTTGGCTTGGAAACTGGGGCGCATCGTTGCTACAACAGTTGGAAACAATGTTTTACAGACCATAGGCATCATTGGCATTGGCAATATATGGCAATATATAATTATATATATAGTTATAATTATTTATATTATATATATATAGTTGGATGAAGCACCAAAGCTGAATGTCACAATGCCAGCTGTTTTTTTTGTATTGGAAACCCTTCAGAAAGTTTAAAATACAATGGGCAGGTCACCCTTGAGTTTTCATCCAATATGATGTTCTCTGGTGATGCTGGATGTACCCTCTGGTAAACTAACATAACTATGGAAAATCACAATTTTTAATGGGACAATCCACTATAAATCACCATTTTCAATAGCTATGTTAAATTACCAGAGGGTAGCTGGTGAATGGACTGCCTCAGCCGTGCCATTTTTTCCCTCCCTTCTGAGGGACCGTTTGCAATCCTTTGCGATTGGCATGATTGTGTTGAAGCTTGGACTTGCCAGATCCGGTCATGATTCGCCATGGGATTTTGGTCGGGACTTTCCACCCCGAGAAACGAAGCAGTTGGGGCCCCATGCGCGCCTAGAGGGTTGCGGATTTTTCAGGTTTCTATAGTATTAGGTTTCTCACGTTTTATCACGTTTCTGATCCGATGTGAACCTTGCTGGCCAGGATTCTATCTGATGCAGGCAACATTGCAGCTAGATATTGTGGCTGGGCTGCAGTTGTGTTCCAGCACTCCAGCCTGGTGATGGCCAGTTCTACATCCTATGTTAGCTGGCAGTGACGGTCGGCTTCAAATATATATATATATATTGATTGGGTGGAGCCATCCCTTCCAATGTAGGTACATCACTCAAACTGGAGGACAGAAAGACCAACCTCTTCAGGAACTCCACAGGAATAATCCATGGCACAGCCCATGGATTTGTCCATTTCTGTCAGCACCCAGGCTTTGAGCAAGGGCTATATCACTCCCTGATCTGGGCGGTGTTTGCTCTCGTTGCTGTGGCACTGGCAGGTTGCAAAGCAAGGCGGTGCTGAACACAACGAAATTTGGTTCTCAGATGTTCCTAGGACGATGGCGATGTGCTGGTTTTCACGGAGGAAGAGATCTTTCCGTGCAGAGATTTGCAGAGATTTCAGGTCGGAGATGGGTCCAACTTTTGATAAACCCAAAATACATCAAATTGACCTTGCCCAATGCGGAAAAAAGTGGGACGCAGAAAGACCTGAGATGGCAACAGCCAAAGATAGACCGTTGCTTTCGCCGCTGATTGGAGCTGAGGGGGCCTTGCACAGGACCATATGGGTGGAAAGGTGTTGGCCGGACACATCATAGGTTGGTTGGTGGTTTCAACCAAGCTGGCTTCGGAGTTTCCATAAATGCCAGCTGATTCACCTGGCACTATTGGCAGCTGAAACGCCAGCAGTGGCACTTGAGACACCAGGGATTTCAGAGCCATTCTCAGCTGCCATAGTTTTTTCTCCCCGGACTTCGCCGACGGTGCGGGAGGCTTCCCAGATTTGATAGAGAACCTGACAATCAACATGGGAACCCTGAAGATAGGCTTTGGAAGATGTTGGAAGATTCTTTTGCCCCTGGAAAGTGTACGTCATTCTTGGGTTCTGCCTCCATCATTGAAGATAGATAGGACGCATGGGACCCCCAAATCCCAAAGACCAAAAAAAAGTTAAGCGTTCGGTTCAAACAACGCGGGCTTAACCTGCAACTGGGGTACCCGGTTGCACCACCTGAACATTCATAGATCCTTCCTGACATTCTGTGGGAAACATTTTGAGCCTGGCCCATCCCCATTCATACATACATGCTAAATGACCTGTATAACCATATCCTATCATCATTCCATTACCATACCGTTCCCGTTCCCATTGCCATTCCCGTGACCATATATCAGTACATTATATTTCCACGGCCATATTCGATACCACCAACCGTACCATTACTACAATATTAATGTACCACATCATTACCATGCCATTTCCATACTAGTACCATATCATACAGTACCATTACTGAATCATTACGTAACATGACATAACAATACCATATCATTGCCATTACCATGCAATTACCATTACCTCACCAACCACTCCGGTGCCATTACCATACCACTACACCATTCGATTACCGTTTACATGACCATTACCACCCGCATACCTTTACCATTAGCACTATATTCTCATACCATTGCCATTAGCATTACCATCGCTAATTTTTAGTACATTACCACGCTGTACCATATACCAGTTGTACCGCACAAGGCGGTGGCGGAAGTTTCAAAAGTCGGAAACCTATAGGAGAGGTTGGTTGTTGTGAATCACGGATGGCAGAGCGAATCCACTGATGGACGGAAAGGTGGTTGGAGTTGTGTTTTCTGGAGTGGCTGCAATGGTTACAGTGGTCACCTCACCACAACTGTTGGATGTAGTGTGGTGTAGTGCAGTTGTAGTTGCAGTTGTAGTGTAGTGTAGCGGAGTTTTAGTTGTAAGTTGTAGTTCTAATGTGATGTAATTAGTGTAGTGTAGTTGCAGTTGAAGTTGCAGATGTAGTTGCGGTGTGGTGTAATTAGTGTAGTATCTTGTAGTGTATTGTAGTGTACTGTAGCGTTCTGTACTGTAGTGTGGTATAGTGTAGTCTAGTCTAGTGTAGTGTGAAGTAGTGTAGTTGTAGTTGTAGTGTATTGTAATTAGTGCAGTGTAGCGTAGTGCAATGTAGTGGCAGTTGCAATTGTAGTTGCAGTTGCAGTTGTAGATGTAGCGTAGTGTAATGTAATTAGTCTAGTGTTGTGTAGTGCTGGGTGATACCTGCAAGAGCAGGTTCCAACCTGGGGCGACCAGGTAGCTGACCAATGGTGAAACTGGTCTGGGGCTATGTACGTGTCACACAGTGACGACCCAAAGCAAACCTGAGGATTGCAGGTGAAACTGACTTATACACTGGCAGAGCTGGGTAAAAGGAATGCGAGTGTCCGTGCGGTACGGAGTTCATATGTCACTTTGAGATGCACCCATGCATTGAGTTTGGCAAGCTTGGGTGTGCATGTATCATCTTTAAGTGAGCCAATGAATGCTATCATTTTGGCTCAAGTGGATTTGAATCAAAATAGCATTCATTGTTTTTCTTTCCCCACCCACCCAACCCTAAGAGCCGACCTCCCGTGGAGATGTCCGCCTAGGTACTGTAAGGATGCCTGCAGGCGAGTACATAGCCTCTTTTTGGGGGACACCCTCTTGGGGTGACCAAGAGAGGGCTAGCCCCCCTTAGGTTAAGGGATGGGTGATACCTGCAAGAGCAGGTTCCAACCTGGGGCAACCAGGTAGCTGACCAGTGGTGAAACTGGTCTGGGGCTATGTACGTGTCACACAGTGACGACCCAAAGCAAACCTGAGGATTGCAGGTGAAACCGACTTACACACTGGCAGAGCTGGGTAAAAGGAATGCGAGTGTCCGTGCGGTACGGAGTTCATATGTCACTTTGAGATGTATGTATGTATATATATATATATGGTCTTGTGAGTCTTGTGTTCCGTGTTCCTACCCCCCTTCCAATGGTATGGGTCCCCAGGTAGCACCCCCTTCCCCTCTATTTGCAAGCTATTGGCAGCATTTCTGAGGTCCAGCCTCGTATTTGGTAGGTTTTTGCAGCGATTGTGATTACCAGCCTCGCATTTACTAGGTACATGCTACCTTTTAGACAACCTACGTAGCACACATACTCCCTCAAAGTACCTACGTGCTCCCTACAGTCATATATACATGTGCTATGTATCTACTTCCTATTTGTAGATATATATATATATACATTTATTTACACAAATTATAGGTACATAAATATACATATACATACACACACACATATATATATATATATACTTTTTATAATACATATAGGTGCTCCTTTTTGTGCTCTGTTTTGTGCTCACTGTTACAGCCAATAGGCTAGAGCCAATATATACATATATAAACATATATATATACACACA
>Ga0126342_10004608_pt1:20000-23644 | contig 23644 bp, 18 predicted proteins | sample Cyp1metagenome_FD_92528 | JGI IMG/M metagenome (GOLD analysis project Ga0126342, IMG submission 92528) | Coral microbial communities from Lord Howe Island, Old Settlement Bay, Australia - Cyphastrea 1 metagenome | ecosystem: Host-associated > Invertebrates > Cnidaria > Coral ...
GAGAGAGACCAACCATTTGGATCCATTTAGCATCCATGTCCACCCTTTCCAATGATCGATCCCCTGATTGACAAAATTGACCAGGGTGGGATTCTTTACGACGCCCATCCTGGTGGGTGGACCCACCCAAGCCACAACAGCTACTTGGCGCTGCAATGGGTGTTGCCGTGGCGTTGCCATGCTGTTGTCAGGAAGAATCTGGAAAAATGGGAAAGTGAACACGGATAAAAACTGTTCAAACAAAACTGATAAGAACTGATGAACACGGCACCACAGTTGTTACGCGAATTTGCACTAAATTTGTCTTGAAAATTAGGGCATTTTTGGTCGAAACTAAACTGTTTGCATATAGGCCCTCTTTGGCTTGGGTCGTTGCCGCATTTTGACATGTCAGCACCATTTTCTGCGGCAAAAATGGGTGGCGAGGTGCAATACGTCATCTCCAAGTGGAACTTGGAAAGGCGGAAGCAGCTCCAATACGTTGCTCCACTGCACAAGCACTTTCCAGCTCCCAGCAAGACAATTTGATATTTGGAAATCCCGACGGGATCTCTGCGTCCATCACTAGGCAAATTTCCAAGATGAAGGCACCCAGAGCCGTCCGAAGGCCATGATGACTCGACCATTTTCAACCTCTGACGGATTTAGCTGCAGAACATGTCACGTTTGACCAAAAAAGTGATGTCGAACACCCCAAATGATTCAAATTTGGGACATATAAGATATATAAGTGAGACTGAACGCTGAGGTTATCGACAAGTCTGTGCCGGAGATCTATCATGAAACCATCAAGAAGGGCGTGCTGGCTTGGAACGAAGCTATGCCCGATTATCCGGTTGCTGGTTCATTGCTATTTGGGGCCACCAAAGCTTGACTATTCTCAGGAGGTTGAAGCTACTAATCCAATTCGCGGTCGTGGGGATTTGAGACCCTCATGGTTCGGATGGGTTTCCCAGCGCTGGGCAGCGCTGGGGATTCCATATGATTTCACCGTCAGATCTGTGGGTCTTGGTGCCTCTTCCATCCCTCCTTTGGACTGATGGCTTTCCGGAGGGTCGAAATTATCAGCCACTCTCTTTTTCAACCTCCGCTGGCACTAGTAACTATCTAAATGTTCATGTATGTAATGCATCCATATGCATCCAAGTGCACTTTTTTTTGGTTGAACCAACAAATTGGAGACAATTGTAGGAACTTTCGGACCTGCCCAAAGTATCCCTTTTCTGAGGCGTGACAGACATGGTGTCCTTTAAATTCTCCCCTTACATCCACCAACACGCCCACGAGCCCCGCGGGGATCCCCCGGGCCATGAGGAGACTTTGTGCGGTGCGACTGATCGCAGTGATCCCTTGCCGTTGGTGCTCTGCGTGGCACCCGGGGATGATGAGTATCCAGAATCTCGGAGATAGTCATCCAATGTCATCCATCAGAAAGACAGAACAAAAACATACGAGTACTTCTGCTTTGCCGCGCCAAATCAAAACCAACATGTATATAGTACTAGTAGGGAAGAACTGGTCAACTTGTTTTGAAGAAGATAAGGGGCTAGACTCCTAAATGTCAAACCCGAATAACAATGACTTTAGGGAAAACGGGGAAACGCCCTTATTTGAAGAGCCACATCCAGGGCCACACCCACTTGGTGTATTTTCCGGAAATCAAACATGGAATTGGAACATGGTCTTAACATGCCTTAACGTGTTCCTTCCCCCTAATATATATCCATCTAGATACCATTGTTTCGAAGTGGATCTCTTCATTTTGGGTGATGTGGGGTATTTCATATTGCTGGGGATGGGGTGATGTAATTTCTTGCTATATCTTGCTATTGGTTTTTATCCACTTGCCCAGGAGGAGTACGAAGCTGGTGATGGGCGGCACATTGCCATTTTCATGACCAACCCATCGACGAAAGGGCTGCTGGGATATGGTCCCAGCACCTTGGCTCTTGTTCCAAACTGTAGCTAGACGATTTTCATATAAAATTGTAGTAGATGTTCTTAAGCCATCAAATTCTGTTAGTTTCTGTAACTTATAACTTAGAATCCAATATTATAATGATATATATATATATATATATCATTATAATATTGTTAATGTTAATGATGGTTATAAGTTACAAGTTATAGCTCAGATGGTCACTTCACCCCAGGCCACCGTTTGCCGCCCTCGGCCCCGCCATGAGGTGCTGTAGATTATCGCAGCGGCGAGATCTTAAGCGCCAGCGTGGTGCTGGCCTTGAAATCTCATGCCACACGGCGGCAGAACTTCGGAGACCTTCACACCTTTGGATATGCAGAACATATTCATAACATATGTTATAGGCGATAGAGAGAGAGATATATATATATAGTGTATATATCTGTATATATGTAAATGATTGTAAATGTAGAGCATACACAACACACGCATATATATATATATACACAGCATATACACAGCATATATATATATGTATACAGCATATATATATATTTATATACACAGACCATATATATATATATATACAGCATATATATATTATAAACACACATGCACATATTTGTAAATTATAGCGGGCTCAGAAGAGGTGACGAGTTGACAAAATGGGGTTTCAGAATTCACGAAGTCAGGCAGGGAGGGAGACAGCAGGTTTGAAGCAGTTGGCATTGGGAAATCAATTAAATATCCAGTCACAGATTTTCAGTTCGAATATGGATTTTCTACAAGGTTATGTTTGTTGGGGCAAACATGACATATGATTCCAATCCCGTTTGCTAAACTTTCATCCGGGATCGGTTGAAGGGAAAAACCGAGGTTTCCTTTGGATTTTCCCTTAAAGTCTTTAAATCTATTCATTCGAATCCACAATTTAACCACTCTTGATATATCAAATCCATATTTCTTAGCTGGTTGAACCCCAGTTCTTGCTCCAAGCAACACAGAAACCACCATGTTTCCACCAGCGCCGGCCGGGTCAGCCGTTCTGAGGTGACCATTCCGTCGGACTATTCGGACCCGGGGGGGCCCTAATAGCCATGGTGATTTTCCATGGCGAACTGTTAGTCATAACCAGATGTTGAGCTATGGAAAATGATGAAAATGATCACCATCTGGTAAATTAACAGTTTGACCCTGAAAATCAGCAATTTTGAGGGTAAACTAATCTTCCAACCCCTATTTGCCAGGGTCTATGTTGATTTACTGGAGGGTATATCTTTCATAGGTAAACCATCCATAAAGTATAAATGGGCCATTTTCACCAGAGCATAACCTCCAACCACAACTGTCCCGAAAGTCAGGAGGGAGCAGTTCCGAGCAGTTCGGAGCTACGAATTGAGTTTCCCAACCACATGATGGACAAGTAATTAAGATACCATGATTTATTGACTGTAGAAATGTTCTTTTTTGGATATTTTTCTTGGGCTGCTATAATCAAAATCGTCTCAAGAAACATGTTTTCTGCAACGTCTCTTGGCCTTGACTAGCATATTTCTATATATATATATATTTATGATATATATATATATATCATTTATACATATATATATATACCTGGTAACCTTTGTGGGTTCCTATTCAAGTAGCATTTTAGAATATAGGTTGTATTTGTAAATCCTGATTAAATTTACACCTCAACATGCCATTTTACACCTCACCACGG
>Ga0126342_10004609_pt1 | contig 23643 bp, 18 predicted proteins | sample Cyp1metagenome_FD_92528 | JGI IMG/M metagenome (GOLD analysis project Ga0126342, IMG submission 92528) | Coral microbial communities from Lord Howe Island, Old Settlement Bay, Australia - Cyphastrea 1 metagenome | ecosystem: Host-associated > Invertebrates > Cnidaria > Coral ...
AGAATGCCAGAAGATTTGCCAGATAGAATGCCAGAAGATATGTCAGATAGAATGCCAGAAGATTTGCCAGTAAGAAAATGTAAAAATGTCACGGTGGGGATCACACGAAGTAAAGTAATTTAAGTTGGAGGGAGTGTTAGCTCCATACTGTATGGGTCCATCAGCTTTGGGGACCACTGGCAAGTTTAAACTTGCATGGCAGCCATGAGGATTTGATGTGCGGGCGCACCGTCATTGGTGGCATGTACAAGGCAGCGCTCACGGTTAATGCCCTTTGGACTGTTGACCATACGATGTAGGTCCGAAGGATGGGAAAACATCATGCATCCCATGACGCACAAAAAGAAGGAACCTTCATTAGTGGGGTTGTCCGCCACAAGTTCTGGGATTCCAAGAATGGCAAAATCTTGTCTTGATGAAGAGTTTGTCTTGGAAGATCCCCCGCTTTGGATCAGAACGCCAGCTGCAACATGTTGGGATCCTGGTAGGTAGAAGGGCCACCTTCGAACACGTCCCTCTGACGACGGAACAGATGCAGAAAGCACCTGGCATACCGGCTGCTTGCAGGGTTTCCTCCCGCACGCTTCTCGGAGCCAACAGAAAACAGATCTGGAACATTGAAAAGTATGTACAAAGCATTGCCAAGGCCCTACTCCATATGATCTTACTATGTAGCCATATTCACCCTTCGATTCATCCAAATTTGAGGAAGCACAGTGACAGTGCAGATTAGGGTTTGAACAGCTACTGGCACTGAGACGTTCCGCATCCAACCTGCCAACAGAAAGGCAGGGGGGCCGCACGAGTCGGCGCATGCTACCTGGCACAGCACCAACGTTGCGGTGCCGTTCGGTTTCCTGGTGGTACTTGCTAAGCCTGGAGCACCAGATGGCTGAGGGGATTGGTTCAGCCAACATCGATGGCCAAAGCAGGCTAAAGCTAAACCCTTCAGCTCTTGAACTGCAGGGTTGGCGCCAGGTTTCATAGGAATTTGGTTGAAGAACAGCGAGATCTCGTTTCAAGAATCGTTTCGAGGATGGCCCGACCCTGCAAAGCGCAGATCTTCTCATGGGTGTGCTGCTTGCTGTGTAGGGATTCGAGCTTTTGACGAAAGGCTCCAAGAAAAGGTTCCAAGGTTGAGGGAATAGCTATGATAGGTCTACATGACCTGGTATTCGGTGAAGCAGTTCTTATCTGTATTAGCCTTCATGCAATGCACAGAATCCAGCAATATTCCAGAAAGCTGATGACATTGCGTTAGGCACCGCAACTCTGACCTGAGGGAAAGCCAAAAGAATCCATTAGCGTTTTCCACCCCTGCAATCCTTACCACCCTTACTTCTACCCTTATCCCTGAGCAAACTGGTGTTTGTTGTGGCTCCACAGGTCCAATGCGCATAAAGAGTGGTGCTGCGAGCATCACGACACTGGGTGCTGAAGCTCAGATGGCTGGGATGTTTCACCGTCACATTTGATCACTTCGGACCATGTTAAATCGCTTGTGCCGGTTTTGATATGCTTCAATAATTCAAGCTTTCTAGGTTTGTACATATGTTCCTGCACCTGTTTGACATTTCTATGGATGGATGAGTGAGCAGCTACTCGTAGCACTCAAGAATAGCAAGGGGGTTGCTCTAGGAGCAGCCCTTTCCTGATGAATCCCTGAGAGCCATGGCCCATGAAAAAAAAAGACTGGGCATTGGAAACATCCTCAAAATCAGGATATCATACCATATATGTTTGATTGAATTAAACCCCCAAACTATGAGGGTACCCATTATTTACAGGGCTACAACGGAACATTAAATTTCGACAAACAACAGTATCAGAAATGGATTGGGCTGAAACCATGAGCCACCAACCTGATTTTCAACGGATGGGGAAGCAACGACTCAAATGGGGGCTCCAGCCCTTGTCAAGTTTAGCATTGTGGCTATGTCCAAGGAGGTTGCCCCATTCTACCCAGTCACTCTTCTTGATTACTGGTATGATGCGGTCAGTGACAAGTGTAGTTGATGCAACCTTTAAACCCCCGTATATATTCATATATTATAATATGTCCCTTCTTTTGTGGTACAGTGTGTTTGTGGTTTTCAGGGTTGCGGTGAGCACCTGGTTGAATACTTACCTTTAGTTACGATGCCATCGTGATTGCTCAATTAAGCACTACATTATGGAGCTCAATCCCCATTGCGATTGTTTCCCCATTGTGTTTGTTTCAAACACCCCAATTGTTAATCTCACCCCGTTGCACATCTGGACACTCTCTTCAGCTGTGAGGTGCACGACAACGGCTCGGCTTCTCAGTGCTGGCGGATGAACCAGCGCGGTGGTGAAACCAACTGTGGCGAATCAAATTCAATGACGGAAAGGTTGGAGGGTGGGATAGGTTTTACATGGTTTTACATCCCTTGACTACGCACCCACTGTCTTCGCTTGGTTTCCCCTCGCAACAGACCATCTCGACCTGGTGAGGCTGCGCCACCCAAGAAGCACTACGAGCCTTGGCTGAAACTCCACCTTGGGATCCATGGTACCACAGGGTGATCGGTGATGGTTGGAGAAGCTACGGCACGGGCAAAACCTGACGGGGGAATCTGGGCCTATTGGTTGGTAAGAGGTCCATATCACCAATATGCGTCAGGCATATGGGGTACGGAGCTCTTACATATCACACACACACATATTATCGATCCATATATACAGCTGGATGATATTTGATGTTCGCTCATCAATAGCAAACATATTTTTTGGGGGTCTTATGGCGATTTGATCGCATTTGGACTGCTGGTGTCCATTGCCCAAAGTCTAATGCAGCTGAGATGTGGATCTCTGTGCCTGTCCATCCCGGCAAGTGCGCTGGGAAGTGCCTGGCAATGCCCCTAATATTGAGTGGTTAAATTGGAAAGATGGCCAACGTTGTGGGCACAGATGGTTTTCCAATTTTGAGCCATAGCCATCCGTAGCCCTCTAATTTGAGCTGAAGCTGAACTATTGTTGCCGTTATTTCCAACGGAATGCCTTTCGGCACTGATCAGCCTGTCCTTCACTAACTTGGTTTTTCCGGACAGCCTGGAATGTGTATCTGCTTTACTTGAAGCGTTTTCTGCGGTCATGTTGCCATGCAATCATTCGTCGTTGAAAAATTGTATAGTAGTGCTGGCTGAAGCTGACTTCGGTCCGCCAACGATGGAGCGAGGGAGAGGGGTTGCAATGTATAGTCAAGCGATCCTTAGATTTTGGAACCTCTTTGCCATTGGCGTTGATCATCAGGTACGACTGTGCCGCCGGCATCAAGAATTGGAAGAAAGGCGGGAGCGACCCTTCTTGTTTTTCTAGGAGATAGTTGCGCCTGGGAACAATATGAATCAGACTAGCAGGTGTTACATTGACCGACTAGTTGACACGTGGCATGTTGGCCCCTACCAACCGGAGGTTGGGCACATGGTCAGCTGCTCAAACTTCGGACACAACAGGTCAAATTTGATAAAATCATCATGTTCCCGCAAACTTGCGCGTTTTCTTCAGGGAAGCCCATCGATATGGCATCATTCCAGCATCAACTTTCACATACTTTCACTGTCACTATAGCATCTATAGCTGGGCCAAGGAAAGAAGAAATGGTGCTGCAGCAACAAAGGCATCGGTTGTGAGGAAGCAATCGGCCAGGACCTTGGGACGACTTCGTCCAACATTTTTTTGGGTCAACTCCTCCATCCCAGTGACCTGGGTTTTCGGATGCTTTTTGTGTACCAAAATGCCATGGCTAAAGTCAAATTCCACATAAACATGGCATGGATTTGCCATACATGAGGGATATCCCGATGTATCCCCCCTGCCCAGACCCAAATCATCCCTCTCCGTTTCCTGCGACCTTTTTGGCTCACGGGTTGCAAGACAGCCCACAGCTGCATCGGATTGACGCAATGGCTCTACTTCGAGATGCTGGAAGTTTGGGCCTTAGTTTTGGTGCCCCACTACATTTGATATGTTGGGATTCGTCAATACAATGTGTCACAAAAAGCTTGGGATGGGTAAGACTATTGCAACAACTAGAGAGGTCAGACGTGGCGATAGAGAGAGAGAGAGAAAGAGAGAGAGAGAGAGATGTTGAGATGTTGAGATGCTCCACTTTTGCACTTGCTAAACAATAGTGAATCATCACAAAACGAAGCATAGTAGTTGAAATTCTGCCATGCGTGTCATCCAGAAGCACCTTTTACCTCAGATATTAGAACACAAGGTTCCAAAAAAATATCGAACTGATCAATCTTGGAAAGGATCACCGATCTGATTGTGTCCAGCAAACCTCTGAATCACGAAGGCATCGTCCGATGTTTTTGGTACTGAGGTGATACCCAGAGCATCTTCAGTTCAGAGGCCTGAACTGATTCAGACGTTCTGTTGGCAGATATTGGTTTTGAGATGTTTTGAATAGGATTAGCGCATATTTTTGTTAGAATAGTGTGGCGTGAGTCATGGTACAAGAAGGCGTTTATATTTATAATACCATATTTGCAACGTCCTCCCCGAAAGCATTCCCTCAAGATTCTGGTGTCTGTGGGCAGGAGCTGGAGGGGCTCATCTTGAAAGACAAGAAGGCCATGTCTGGGGATTCATTGAAGCACAGAAAAATCGTAGCGTCATTTTTTGCGATGCCCAAGTAGAATTTCATAGAATATATTATGATATATTATGATATTAGACTATGATTCAGATGCATTTCGATGTAAGATTGGCCAAGTTGATCAAATGAGATTGTATATCATATCCGCACTCCAAGCATAGATCCAATTTGGATCCCTTTGGGATGATTTCGGACATCTTTCCGATTTTTCCATATTCCCATCATTTCCCATCTCAAGTGTCCAAAGTTCATCCCCCCGCCATGGGTGGTGCGCCCTACCTGGCGGTGATCTACCGTAACGCCGCAGTGGTGCGCCTGGCGGGGCGCTTCGCGGGCGTCACCCGCGACGCCAGGGCGCTGCAGCGATGCCGGGAACTGGCGAAGGGCGCGGCGGATGCCAAAGGGGCGGAGATGGCGGTGGGGAAGGCCCTTTGGGATGCGGAGGCTGGACATGGATGGTGGAAAGTGGTGGAATGTGTGGGACCCTTTACCAAGTCAGGATGATAGGATGTATATGTAGATATTTTGTGGTGTTGTGTTGTTCTTTTCGTTGAAACCATATATTCACACATATGGACGCAGATGGACGCATACCATGAATGAGGAGAGGCAGATACAATTCATTGCATGCAATTGTGTATGTATAGAGATGTAAACACAGAAAGTATTTATTGATCGGTCTTATTAAACCAAGATTTTGCAAGATCATATTGGGATCAGGCAAGGTTGCCAGGAGAAATTGTTGGAAGCACATAGTTGTGCATAGGAAACTTTGAAGGTTTGCCGTATCTGAATGGTCGGACTAGAGTGCATACGCCATCATGTGCATGCAGAAATTTCACATTGTGCTGAAAAGATGGTAATGGATGAGGTAAGAGGCAGGAGGTTCTCCAAGTGATTACAAATCTAAACATGGCCGCAAGAGAGTGCCGCAGTTTCTTGTCCAGGTACCGGTCAAGCCGATCTGCGACCTGATGACAGTGGCCGTGGATAGTTTGGATGTGGAGCTCAGAGATGAGGACTACACGGACGAGTGAACACAGTTGGATATCATCTAACTTCATCCAAGTGAGCCACAAGCTGGGTACAAATTTCATCACTGCATCCGTTGCGGGAGAATGAGCATCGACAAGTCCTCAGATAGGTTCGGAACAGCTGCGTGAAGTCCAACTTACTGGCCGACAAAGTCAGAGCTTGTCTCAATCTGCTGTAGGAGTAAACTTCAGCACCAGCTTGATAGGAAAATGCGGCAGCTGCAGGGTAAAGTGGGACATCGAGAAACCAAAATACATGCGGTGGCTGTGAAGGGTCCAAGAAAGTTCAGTTCTTGTGCTTGCTTGATTTCAATGATTTCTCACCACGAAAGTACCCACAAATTGCAGGAATGGATTACCGCGCGGCTGTCGAAATTTCTTCAGATTCGCTTGTGCTATGGTTGCTAATTAGTGGCTTTAAACAAGTTGAACAAGTCCCCAACCTTTTCCTGTGCCAGGCTTTTCTGAAGACCAAATGCGCGGAGTGCGCTGGGAGCTGTGGATTAGCCAAGAAGTACAAGGAAACCATGGCAGCAGCTTGCAGCAACTGGCCTCCCCTCATCCAGATTTGTTGCTGCCCCATCCTGAAGATCCCTTTGGATCCCTTTGGCTCATGTTTTGGCGTCAAAAAATGGAGGATACCCTTAGAAAGAAATCAAACTACTGGGGTGATGGATGGGACCAGGACAACACAGTGGTTTCAGAATGCTTTGGAATATCCAAGTTTGTGAAACAACCAGAAACAACCCTGCACTGAGTTTATTTGATCTGTGTACCCGAGCAGTTCCTTAGCTAGTTGGAACCCATAGTGGAGATCCCATTGGAACCCAAGGTCATCGTCAAGAGTATGATGGAAATTTGGCATGGCACGAAGTACCACACCTATCATGCTGGTGTGGTGATTTGTATTTGTCAATTGACAAGAATGGTGTAGGATATTGCAGGGTGGTGAAGGGATCTGGAATTCAACTTATTCAACGTAACCTCGCCGACGCAATATGTGCGTTGATTTCCACTAATCTACTGAGAGAACAGCAGAGGCCAAGGGCCGGATCATGGAATCAACCTGGAGATACAGCGTGCCCTGATCCAAGAAACTGATGGCGCCTTTCGGTCTCAGGTAATCCCTGCTTCCTAATACTACCCCCCCCCATAATAAACACCTTGAGGAGTTTCTAGTATTAGGGGGTATATTCAGTATTAGGGTGCGAAACTTTCCCCTAATTAAATAAAACACCTTAATAAAATGACTCAGATGGTCTATTTCAAAATCGATGAATATCCGTTTTAAAATCTAATTGAAATATTGCCAAAACTTGGATTTCGAAGGTTCTCCTTAATAAAGGACCGCCCCTAAATAAAAAACACCTCGGTGTTGACGGTGTTGACTAGTTTTTATTATTAGGGGGTGAAACCCTCAAACGGGGCCTTCATTTTTAAATTGTTTTCTAAAGGGGATCAATTAAAAATCCAATTGGCCAACTTCAACTATAGGTTTTAATATGTCGGGTACGTTTAGTAATAGGGGGAAGAGATTAGTGGTGATGTGTAGATCAAAAGTAAGCCTCTGACCAATGTTTGCCCCTGATGACGCGGAACAAGGAGTTGAACAATGGCCATCTCAATCGAGTTTAGTGGACATATGTAATGTATAATTGATATCATGATATTCGTTGCATATGGCATGAGAATCATGAGAATAATTGCCACTGGGATACAGCTTTTCGCGTTCGCCTGCCTTCCAAGGACACCTTTTGGTGTCGCGACTGCGGCCGGGTGCTGTGTGATAGCCACCGGTATCAACACACCTGTGAAAGACTAGATGCATTGAAGGAACGCAACGATTCTTGGTTACAACAGCTAGGCCGGCAATGACGGGTCCTAAACACAAAAAGTCCAGCGCGAAGTGGATGGTCAGTTTTGTTGATGACCCACAATGTTGTATATTTATTGGATGTCTATCCAGACATGTTCATAGGTGTCCGAATATTGATTGAACCTGAATGTTCCACCAGAAGGAGACAGCATTTTGAATCCAAGCCATGCTCATTACAGAGTAGGTATGCTTGCCATGCTATCTTGACATATTTCTCATGCATTTCTCAGAGCTTTCTCATGTTGGCATGTTGGATGGTATTTAAGCCTCTACTATATATCCTGGTTTGTTGTGCACCTGGTTCTTCACAGCTTCCCTTCAGACATTTTGAAACGTGATCTAAGGCCAAGATTACCAAAGAGGTGCGGGCGTCGCAGAGATATCAGAGACCTTATTTGGGGGGAATGTGCTGTATCTACTGCCAAGGTCAGTCATGGGCTGCCCTGTGAGCCGTTGTAACTACAGATGTGTTTCGACTTTTTCAGGGTGCTATCCCCACAAAAAATCCAGATTCAAGCTGATTCAAGGTGGGACATGTGGGAACCCCGAGAATGGCAGCGTACAATCAGCGAACAATTTTGGTGGGTGTGGTCAGAATAGATGGAGTCTGTCATCCTGATATGAAATGTGCATAGAGCTGGAGGGCATCATAGAAACCACTTCAGCATGTGGGCAATCTTCCCAGAACCCACATCATATATGGTCAACACGGTTAAGATACAGAAAGTTTGGTGGAAACCCTTTAGGCCTGCCTCACCTTCGATCCTTTGGCCCTATAGTTTTTCAGTTTTTGTGGATGTTGGATGATGTTGTTGGATGTTGAGTGGTCCATTTCTAAACTGGCTGATGGTTTCAAACAGTTTTTCAACCACAAATGGGATGAAGATCCTCAATGACATTCGTATTTCTTTTCAGATCTTCAAGGGGTTGACGCCACCAGCCAGTTATGATGGGCAAGTAAAACATATTGAATCATGTGTTAAACCATATATATGTATGTATATATAAGAATCAGAACATGTTTATATAATATATATATATAATTCATAATCTACTGTATTGCCCATGGCTTGTTTGGCTCCCAAAAAACGCCCAATTCGGTGCGCCATTAGCGTCCCCTGAGGCGTTACTGGAACAGCTCAGGGAGGATGAAGCCAGAAAAGAAGCCCAAGAGGTGCGAAGAGTCAAATGGAAAAATGGAGTCGAACTGTGTGGCTGAGCCATGAGACAAAAATCGTTGGATGATGGTTAATGATGTTGGATGATATTTATTTAATGCAGTGCTTTACCATATGACATCATGCCGTGCGAAAACGGGTAGATGGTTACTGGAGGGAACCACCTCAATTGCCCATGGCTTGAGAGATTTCACCAAGCCTATGGCTATGGCTATGGTTTTCAGTTCAATGCTGGATGCGAAGGAGTTATGTTTTAAAACCATGCGATTTCAGGCCTGCTAATGATCTAAGTCCAGTGAATTCCCTACTGCCTTAAAGCAGTTTCCTTTAATGAAACTCCACATTTGCCGAAAAATCTATGGATTTTACATAATTTTAGTGGATGAAATCTCTTCACACCTTTTTGCTGCACATGTTGGGCGCCCCGCCATGGGTCCTCTCAGGCAGCCGCAAAGGCGGAAGAACGACGAGCTGCTGAGAAGCTGGAGGAGGCGATCAGCCTGAAAATCTGCGCAAAGATGGGAAACAATCAATTGAACAATGATACCATGGGCAGATGATGCTTTAGTAAATTTTGGTTGTTGGGATTGTTGTTTATACGTTTTGGTGGTAGGGTGGGATGGTTGGGTGGCTCTAGCGTTTGGATGCATTTGGAGGTTTGCGATCGTCCATGTCATTGTGTTGTGCCTTTCGGAGCCGGGGATGGGGTGCATCCTTAGCAAATGGGAAGGGGAGCTGAAATTCCCCCAGATAGATTAGCAATGTGATGTACCTCGTGGATGGTCGCTGGTTTCCACTTTTTGATATCCAACCTTTATCCTGACGGTGCCATTCGAATCCCATCGTTTTGAGCAGCATTGGGAGGTTTCCCAGCGACTGCTAGGAGAAGTCGCGGAGGAAAAACCAGAGGAAACTGTTGGCACACAAGGCATTAGCAGCGGGCGGACCAGCCAGCCGGTGATGACTGGCTTCAAGTCAGTTGTGTGCCGTTTTCCCAGAGATTAATTCTGCCTGAAAGATCAAGAACGATCCCATTTCATGGGGTGGAAGATTTGCAAGACATTCTGCAGGGGTTATCCAGACATTTTGCAGCAAAGCACATCTCAAATAGATTAGCTTAGCTATATGACCTTTTCCGTCAATTTAAAGTTCGCTGCCCCAATCTGGCTATGGAGCCTTAGCCGCACCGCAAAGTGCGGCTGGCGTTTTGTGCAGCTGAAAAAGTACCAAGATGAAAGGATCCAAGTGATTTCCGCAGTAGGCTTCAAACCAATAACCTTTGCCAGAAGATTGAAGTACCGCAGTCAACCTGGATTTAGTTTCATTCTCATTCATTCTCTAATTACTCCTATAGCTCCAAGCAACTAGATGCAATGATGCGAGATAGTACTTGTATGGTTCCAAATATGGTGCCCAGCATTGTCTCACTGCCGTAGGCCAAACAAGTCGAAAGCTTCATCCAGCAGCGCTCCAGAGATACAGATGGCCTGCGGCCGGCGGTGCGACTTGGCAGCGGTGGTTTCTCACCAAGGATGGCATAGTCCTACCAGTTGGTCTTTCGCTTTGCGAAACCTACCATTTTCATCCATTTTCTAGTGTCAGCATGTGTCAGCAATGACCAGAGGACCTCTCCAAATGGGTGTGGATCACTGAAATCATGGGTCAAAAGAGTCAAAATTTAACTTAACTTTCAAGCCAAATCTCAGGGGGTGAATTGGTGCAGATGTTGTATTCTCCTGTTGCCCATCTTTTTCTCAGGGGTTTCATTTGGCCGGCCCTCAGACAGCCCCCACGCTCAGGCACAACAAGCTCTTGGACTTGTACCCTCGGGTGCAGCTCAGATGAAGGAAGGGGAAGACCCTTCAAAGAGGTCAACATCTTTTCAAAGAGGTCAACATCTTTTCAGGAATTTCAATAGCATCGGCATCGTCTTTGAATATGTTCTCCCTCCCTTTCGATTGGTTCTTCACTCTTCTTCCGATTTGGGGAATGAGAGGAACTTGGAATGGGCCAAAATGGACCAAAATGGAAAGCACATGACATGAAATCACTTCTTTTTGTTCTCACCAACTAGGCTGTTTTTTTGTTGTTTTTGAGGGGTGCCCCCATTAGAGAAGCACCCAAAATATCCAAAATCAACGAAGAGCAGCTGAGGAAGCGCTTGAGCTTGGCATTGTACAACCAATTTGAGCACCCGGATAGCACCGAAGTAGGTGGTCCAGACTGGGAGGAAGTGAAAGAGATCTACGCAGAAGCTCGTGCCTCGGTGGTTTGATGTGCGTGGCCGGGAAATCTTGGGATCTTTCAGTTCCAAAAGTAGGGGTTGAGCTGAAAAACGATTGGATGTAGAAGACCTGGATTGCATGGAGCTGCATCTTCCAGGTTGTTGCTTCATGATCATCTTCATGTACCCCCCCCGACCCCCAAAAAACACTTCATACATCTTCATACCAAGTTTCAGGGTTACAACAGGCAGTCGATACTGTGAAGCTCCAGTTCCAAACCAAGACATTCCGAGGTGAGCTGACTAACATGATCGTCATGACCGAATCTTGGACAGATTTGGACAGTGGAGCAGTTAGCAGTCGAACAGGTGCAGGGGTGCATGCATCAACTCGGGCACAACAACATATCCATATCCATATCCATACCCATACCCATACCCATACCCATACCCATACCCATATCCATATCCATATCCATATCCATGTCCATGTCCATGTCCATGTCCATATCATCATCATCATCATCATCATCATCACAGTAGTAGTATTCATAATTTTCATATTCATATTCATATTCACATGTACAGTGCTAGAATATATTATATTATATATATATGTGTGTGTGTGTCCACAGTATATGTATCTTCGTATAGGCAGTAGTATGCATTACTGCAGGATCCACATCCAGCACCTCCCAGTGATCGCAGCCTGTCACCCTAGGAGGATGGGCCGTTGGATATGCGCAACCCATGGGATCCTCCAGATCCAGAAGCCCAAGAAGCTCCCATGGAGGGCGCGTGAGGCACTGGAGGGCAGAAACGGGAAGCAACAGCTAAGTCCACAGGAGTTGGGAAGATGTTCGGCACTCTCCACTGCAATACATCAGGAGAAAGCGAATATAAGCCAATTATTTTGTGGGGTAAGGAGTCTCATGACCCGTTTACAACAATTTTCTGATTGATGGTTTCAAGATGTTTCAAGCAATCATGTGTTTGTCGCTGTAATTATTCCCGGATGGGAGTCCATTATGCACAGAGAGCACCAGTGATAAGCGAACTGGAAGGCAGCAGAAGTACAATCAATCAGTGGGTTATCTAAAGTTATGTAGCACTTCCAGCCATCCCTGGAAACAGACCACCCATGTGAAATGGCCGATAGTCACCGATAGTCTGTAGCCTATAACACTGACACCCGACACCATTCGACGCATTTTTTTGTTGCCTTTATTGTGGGTTGTGGCCTTCCAAATCCTCCAGATAGGCTCCCATTGCTGGCAGCGCTGGCAGCGAAATGATGTGCTGAGCGCTTCCTGTAATTTTCCACCTGCACTGCAGGTGTTTAGCTAATGAGTTTGGCTGGGATGATCTCTGAAGTTTCAAGGAGTTCAACTTGGGTTTTGGTTCCCGCAACCGTTTGAAACTACTACATGCATACTTGTCGTACTTACATATAATATGCCGTGTATATGATATATATGATTGATTATGATTGTATATTGTACATATTATATCATATTATATAGATCAGATATAGATATAAACATACAGTGTGTACACACAGATGGTATATCCAATCACATGCTTGTTGCATCTCATACAGCTTAAATCATTGCCATTTTCAGGGATCCTTCCAGTGGAGGCTGCCGGTGGGGTTGGGCTCCATTATCGAAGAATTTAGGTTTTAGATGCTTTTAGAATGTCAAGTTTCATTAAGTTTCAATGATTTTTATCGAACGTACTTCAGCCAGCGCAGCCGCTCGAAGTTTCGGTGACTGTTGCCTTACCATCCCATGCAGGCAAGTCCTCGTAGGTAAGAAATCCCCATGGAACAGTAGATGAAAGACCGATCCAAAGCAACAAAGCAATCAGAAAAGAATCTCCGGACTCACGTCGCAGGTTGAAACATATAGAATCATCATAGATCCTTCTTCCGTTTTCATTTGCGTTTGCATTTTGGGATGGAAATGGATGGGAATGGAAGGTTTTTTGCCGTCGTGCTTGGAAGAAGCTTCGTGCCACTTCGTGTCGCTGGCAGAAGTGGCGCTGAGGTGATGACTTTGATTGCATGGCCGGTACAGGCAACTCTGTGCGGATCCCCAAGGGATCGGGTGTCACTATGTGTCACTGAAAACCGGATGCACAGACTTTTCTCATCTCTTGACTCACATTAGAAAGATCGGAAAGTTTCAAAATGTTTCAAATAATGTTCAGTTATGTTCAGTTACCGTTACCTCTGTGATTTTCCAGGCATTTCCAAGATCTGTTGTTTTTGGCACCTGGATCCTGATTTCAAATCGCCTTGAGGAGATCGGCTGGTCCAATCGCAAGAAGTTGTGGTGTTGCTCCTCAGCTGCAGCATGGATGTGCTTGAAAATGGTGCCAAATATCGCCAAATAATGATGAAAATTTCACATGGTATAAATATGGGAAAACGATGGATTATTTTAGCGGCATATGTATAATATATATATATATTATATATATAACATATATAACAATTTTATGAATAATTTTGATATGTTGAAAAGGACTGGGATCTAAGTCTACAATATTAGGGTCTGTCATGGGAAACTGGGAATAAACCGCAAAATGGTCATTTTAACAGGAGACACGATGATAGACCATCAAAGGCGGGGTCCCCTATTTTCAGACAAACCCATTTTGTTCCTGAATTGTTGGTCAGTGCGGGCGTGCATCAAATTGATCCATAATTTGGGTAAGCCCAGTAATTAAGCCCATGAAGATTGCTTTCGGGTGTTCATTGGTCGCCCGAGAATTCCTCAGAGTAACTCACCAAGTATTCATAGATAGTCACAACGAAAAAGAACGAAAAAGAACTAGAGTTGCTCTGCAACCCCCCGGATAGTTTTGGGTTCTCAGATGGCAGCGTGATGTCCGCAACTCCATCGACGGGAAATATCATGAACACTCTTCTCTTGTGATGTTGACTCGGTTGGGGGGGGGGCAGGGCGGGCCAAAAAATCACGGACCCGTGACCATTGACTTTATAACCATCCATGACCATTAGGAGATCATTGCCATCCAACACTGGTGCTTTACTGATAGATGGATGTCCTTGATTCCAATATATTCCAATTCTTCACCAATCTTTGCCATGCCAACTGCAGGTCTTCATGAAAATCGCGGATGTCCAGAGCAGGCACGGAACAAGGAGAGCTCAAAGTAGACCTGCATGGCCACCGTCTCGTCAGGTGCCAGACGTCTTTGACTGTGAAAGCGGCTACCAGAATTGGCCGGAGAGCTGGTCGGTGTCAAAGAAGGCCACTGATTTCCATGGACCGGTTCCAGGATGGATGTGATATGTGTAGTTGTTGAATGTGTTGATCCAAAAAAAGGTCAGTGTGTCTATGCATGGTTGTCTTAGAATGTGTATAGTTTATGATACAATGATATGTTAAGATATATTTCATGGGTTCAGTGTTCAGTCGTCGTTTTCTTCATCAGCATTTGCCACATGAAAACAACACTTCAAACACGTGTAAGGGCGCATGGTGCATCAACCATTTGGGGGAGAAACTATGGGTCCAAGCCCAAGCAGCCTCTTTCAAGGGTTCACCGGTTCACCCACATCCGCCAGGAATGGTGTTGCGATCACCATCATCGTGGCTGCCACGGGCTGCTGGGATAGCAGCAGCCATTGAAATTACTCAGGAATTAGGATGTTGATATGTGTTGATCCAGACCACTCGCTTCCTGAATTTCACCATGTGTCTTGCTGTTAGCTCTGTCGCTCCCCATATTCAGGTAGACGATCTCTCTATAAACATACATAATTAATACATAATAATAATAGTAGTAATAATATATAATAATAATGATAATAATGATTATATAATAGACTATATAAGACTATAATAGACTATAATTTTGGACTCTATATATATTATATATATATGATATATTGTAATATAGTACACAGAGATTAATATTTGGGATGCCTTGAGGCTCCCTCATCTCACGCAAGAGATGGAGAGCTACGATTGTCGCAAGGATTTGGAAGACTGGCACGGTTTATGGACTGGTCCCAAGAAGGCCAGGGAAAAAATCGGGAAAAAATGGGGAAAACATGGGGTATGGACCTTTGGTCCGGGGTACCTAAATAGAATGAGGAGGCAGGAACCCCTTTTAAAATAAAAAAATAAAAAATAAAATGAACATAAAATGGGTCAGACCCCAGCATTTTATTTTGTGGGTGCATTTTATTTCTTGAGGTGCCTAACCCATCAAGTTAATTGACAGAGATAATGCCGGAGCAAAACAAGATCAACCCAAAAGAAAATGCCGGAGCCTGAGGTCCAACAGTTGCATAACGTAGGTCCAACAGTGGCCAGGTGGAGGGTGCCTGAGGTCATTTTCTTTTTGTACCTGTCCATTGTATTTTGCTTGGGTTTTCCTATCTTACCTTATGCCCTCTCATTTTCTTTCCTGTGGGTGAAGCCAAAGGGGATTTAATGGGTATATAATGTATATAATTGTATATAATGGGTATATAATGGATATAATAGGTATAAGTAACTATAAGTATATAGTGAGTATAATGGGATACACACTCCGGTAATCATAATGGATATTTAAATCGGAAAATCATAGAAGTAAATAAGATATTTTCCAGCAACCATGTTTGATTACCAGAGGGTACTGGGGATGGTGAATCCATTTGGGATTTATGCTGCAACATCAATGGATTTCAATGGATTTCAATGGAGTTGCACTTTCCAAATCGTTCCAAGTCCGCCAGGCCTTCTGCTGCAAGACCTATGCATTGGGCTGCCCCACCCATGACCCAGCCGTGGAGGAGCCGGTGCGGGAGGAAGTGCACGTGGTGGACGTGCCGCCAGCCCCGGCGCCGGTGACGGTGGTGCACCACGTGCATCACTACACCACGGTGTCCGAGCCGGTGGAGGTAGAGCCGGCGGCCGCGCCATATGACTGTGATGCGGGGCAGGGGAGCTCGGAGGGATCAAGTCAAGTCTGTCTGGATTTCTTAGGGTGTTGCAGGAATGGGTACCTAAAAAAAAATCACACTGGCGACCTGGTCTAGTCATGGCAATTCAGCAATTCATTACCTTTTTGCGGAAGGCCCAATCAACTCCCTTAAGATGCAGAGAACCGTCAGAGGTGTTGCGTCATGTCCCTGTGCAGGTGGCCATCCCCTTTCCCAGCACTGCTGTTTTTTTCCATGGCTTTCACCAGATGGCTCTCGGACCGTGCCAATTAGCAGAGGGAAGCCCTGCTGAGGTATGCCAATTGGAGGAATGGCTGGTCAGAACACAAGAAGGCAATTTGAAGCCAGGGCTATTGCCCAGCGTTTCGGTGACTATCCTGAACATAGCTGTGATCCATTACTTACATTGTAAGTGATCCCAAACAATTGGTTTGAATTGGAAAGCTTTTTACCCCAGTGTGTCTTTGGTTTGTTTGTACTAATATATTGTATTCTACCTCAAGGTGTGACTCTGAACCTGATTTCATCATTGAGTTGAGGGGCGCGGTGCTCGAACCGCGGCATAGCCCGTGACTCGCCAGGGTTGGTGTTGTGCACATCAATCTGTGGGCTGCAGCTACCAGTGCCAGGAGAGTAGGGTAACCAACAAAGATGGGAGATGGGATGTCTAGGAATCCAAGGGTTAATCATTATATATATATATAACTTATATAAATGATCTTAAATGGCCCCTAAAAATCGTAAAAATATGGGGTATACCCTCAGGACAAACCCTGTTGATATAGGCTGGAGGTGTAGGCTGGAGGTGTACCATGGTGTACCAACAATGACAAGGGAGAGCCGAATTTCCTGATGGTGGCAGTCATCCAGAAATGATCGAGCTGTTGAGCAAGAAAACACATGTTCACTTGCCCAAGTTTGGTTTGTTTTGATCCTCAAGTATGTTTTAAGTATACTGTATTACATCTAGAATCTAGAAATCCTTGGCCTCTATCCATCAGCTATGCTCGGTTTATAAGCATGTCAATGTTTACCAAAGTTTATCAAACCTTTTGGATGCAACAGTTATGACCCCAAAACTATTCTGCCACATTTTGAAATTGTGTGCCCTCTCCAGGCAGTCAACAGTTGAATTCAAAACACACAATCATCCTTAAGCCTTATGCGAACTCTAAGTAAGTGCATTTCAAATTCAATGATTGCGGATCATCTTGACACAACACGACCCAGCCGTTGGAATTCCTCCGATGAAGCCGCAGAAAGGTGCCCTCTGCCAGCCACTTCCCTGCCCGTTCCAGGAGGGTGCCATGACCAGCTTCCATGAGTGCCTTGGTGTCCCAGCAGTCTTGGTTATGTGCACCTCAGAACCCCGATGAACGGTCATTGAGGCAGAAATCAATAGAAATCAATAGAAATATATATATATATATATATTCATACCATATCATACCCGAAATCCCCTATGGACATGTCACCTGGTTGGGTCCAGTACAAAACTGCACAGTGCACAGCGCCCAAGGAAGGCCTGGTGTTGTTGGCATCTCACCATAGGATGCGCCACTCAGCTGAGATTTATGAAGGTTTCCATCAATACGCCAATAGGTGGATGGTTTATAATGGAAAAGCGATTTTATCAGCAGGGATGATTTGGGGGTACCCCCCCAATTTTGTGAAACCCCAATATGGTAAAGGGAGGGAAGGGAGGGATGTATAGTACATTGTATTTTGAAGATGAATTTGGAAGGTTTAGTCAGAATCTTGAACTTGTGCTAGGAACACCGATGATGTTTCCATACTGGTACACTGTAGGCATATCGTCAATTTGTAATAAATTGTATATTGTTGACACGCCCCCTAAAAATTCACGCGGATCGAAATCAAGCATTTCCGAGCAAGAATATTGTAGAACATGATTTCCAAATATTCCAAAGCTAATTTTTGGAGGTTCCATGTTGCTAGTTTCAAGGGCTGGCAGCTGCAAGATGCTGCAAGTATAGGCATAGAATAATTTGCGGGGTTGCTATCACTGGGCATTTGGGTGTGGCAGTGAACTTGTATGAACTGCAGGTTTTCATCCTACATGCTGCAGGCTTTGATCCATCCACCATTATCACTAAGATTCACTTGCCTATTATTTCCATGTGGTTCCGAACTCAATCATCACTAGGCCCACTAGGCGGTTTCAAAGATGTTCGACTAACCATCTCTCATGACGGCGATGGTTATTTTGGGCCTGTTTGGTGTGTCAAGCGTATGATAAACAATCGAGATGTCTGGATTTTCCTGGTTTATGGGTTTATCAGTAAACTGTGACTGTCCATGATATTGCCAGGTATTTTATCGGTATTTCCACGATATTTTCCATGGGATGTTCTGAACGTGTTCTTTGTCCCCTGATTTTCAGACCATTTGCCCGTCCAGGATGGCGCCGAGTTGCAGCAGTCCTACGACTGCTCGGCAGGTCGGGCAACGTTTGTCCAAGGATTGATGTTCGAGGAATATAAACCAAATATATCAAAGCAATATCCCACATAAAGTCAAATTAAAGGTATGTTAAGGTTGTCTTTGGGTAACATTTATAGATGTCAAAGACCATCAAGTCGTACGAAATCTTTTTGCTGTTTGTACTGTTCTGCCAATTACTTCTTGATTATGCCGCGACAACAATGGGTATTGGGCCGGTATTGGATCCCACCGGGTGCAATTTTTCAGGGCCATGGAAATGGCATTGAAAGCTAGCCTGTGGCCTGCCAACTATTCTTGAGTTGACAGCACTTGCGATCACCATAGATTTAGTTTTCTTCGGGCGTATCTTTTAAAGCAAACGTTACGCCAGTCATGGGCTTCGTTAGAAGTATGCAGCTGATCAATGGTTTCCAGTGGTCCCAACATGTTTCAGATGGGCTGAAAGAACCAACCTATCGCACTGGCAGGCTTTGCAAACTGGAGAGCTGGATGGTCCGAGGGCAAAAAGCTTTGGTGCTGCCAGCACTACTCCCAAGGATGCCAACGGCCCAGTGATTTGCATGTGAAAATTCTTTGAAATTCTGGCGGGGACACAGGATGCGCATGACGTGTTTATAGATATTTATGCATATTTATGAATATCTAGCATAGATTTCATGTGTAGATTTGGCTGCCTCTCACTTTGTGATTCAATAGCACGAGCACGAGTTGTGTACACTGTGTACATGTCATTTCTTTGGCTCCGATGGCTCTGCTGAGGTGCATGACCAGCTTGGACCTCAAGGGTTTGGTGGCATCCATTTGCTGCTGGCCGTTGTCAGGTCTAGTTCAACAAAGGAGATAAAGGGGATGCCGATCCAGAATTAGATATCACATAATATCAAGGAATATCCTCATTGTGTTTGATTTCCCAATGTATTCCAAAATGCTCAAGGTGCCAAGTGATGTGAGTCTCACGCCTCCCAAAACTGGGAGTTCGGTGTGTTTTTTGGCCTGGCAGAGGCTTGGAAAGAACCTAATTCGCCCACAAAGATCCCATCAAATCAAATTTGATCAAATCATCCAACTTGTCCCAGTTGTAACTGGCTTACAACCTTTAAGCCTTGGTGTCGAATATTGGATCCTGTTTCAGGGGATCTCCTTCCAAGGTCGTAATTTTCAGGGATTATCAGTTGCAGTTGTGATCCTTCCACAGACTTTCCATGCAAATGATGGTTGAAGAATATCCGAAGCACTCGGCCATGTGCGAGATGGAACGACTGACTCCCCAAAGTTAGGAGTGTTGTTTCCAGCACGATGATGCAAGCTCCGTAAAAAAGACGGTCTCGCGCTCGGCTGGTATGATTGAGGAAAACTAGCGCGGAAGAGTGCATTCCTTCTATTGATAAATCTAAAAAAAGTTGGGTATATATCACCCGAAAAAATGGGTGCCTGATACAGTATCCAACAAATCATGAAAGATTTGGGATGGGTATGCAAAACTTCAACCTATCCCCTAAAATGGCTCCGATTTTCTTTGCGGAGAGGGGGGGGGGCAGGACGTCCCAGAAAATCAGGCTCTTTCGCCCATGGAATGTGTGATGATGATTGCTGATGCAGGCATGTTTCAGCACAAACCAATATAATTACAACAATAAGATACAATATGCTTCCCTGCCTTTATATACTTACACAGACCACTGTGAATGCAATTCACCAACTTGTGAATTGACAAGGCCGTGTAGGTTTGCCAGATTACTACGGTTGTATTGACACATTCAATACATGATCAGATGATATATTGTTGGGAATCAATCATGTGACCACTTTTCCAAAGTTCTTATAAATTACAACAAGTATCCCAGAAGTGTTTCAAGAGACAACTCTGCAGGGCACCCTGTGACATAGGTAGCTGTTGCTATGTTATGATTATGTTATGATTATATAGAACCTAGTTATCTACCAATCCTACATATTACTATATTGATGAGTTATGATGAGTTTGTCTTGGCGCATTGGCTCAGCACCTGATCCTGCAATTGCAGAGTCAATTTATTGGTTGATTGATGTTTGTTGGGAAATTTAAGGTGGAAACCATTGTTTGGACCAGGTTTTTGTTGGGGTGGAATCCAAACTACGGTGGATTCTTAAAAATAGCTCACTAATTTCAAGAAATGTCGAAGCAGTGTTTGTACTCTACCATCTTCAAAACTCGACACCTTCCAACTTGAACTGTTCGAATTGGCCAATGGTAACTGGGCCATCTTTGACAGCCAGGGTTTTTGGTGAAATCTTTGGGAGCCAATGCTGATGGGCAAGAAGTGCTGTGCCGCGTTGGAGCAGTTCAACCTCCGGCCGGAGACGTTGGGTCCATGTTAGGGTCCATTGGGTATCAATATGGGTATGGATCAATACCTATTAATACCATTTTTAATGGGATGAACATCCATTTACCAGCTATTTTGAGGTTCACTAGGTACCAGGGTTTTGACCCATCCCCATATGGGTATCATATGGGTATCATATGGTGGGGAACAATGTGGCACCGGTGTGAATCTACCAACAAAAAATGGGGACACCCTGGTTGCCATCGGATGTTTCAAGCAGCGTGAACCTGAGTGCAGATTTGTTTTTGGACACTAGTTCTATGTTTTGAGTTTGACATGTGGAAACGATAGTGACTCAAAATTGACAGGAATACTCTTATATAATAATATCTCACATTATTATCATTTGCTGGCAGCATTTTGAAGAATGCTTTGATTGCAAATCCTTCAGCAAAGGCACGTAACATTGATAGGAAATCTGGCATGGATTCAAGATGTTAGATTCACCAATACCTAGATCTTCCGAGGTCGTAAATATGGCCGTTGAGTGCAGTTGTGGGTGACGTTTCAGTTTCAAGCCGCCCGGTTGTTCTGTTAGCTTGATGCATTCCCAGTTGCCGCAGCAGGAGTCTCATGTTACCAATGGCCACATCTTGGAGGTGCGCAGTGGTCCTTTCAGGAGTGGTTAAACTATGTTAAACTGAGCTGAAGACAAGCGTCCCAAATCACTGCATCTCCCAGGGGATCGTCAGGAAGATACAGGTACTCTATCCCATGTATCCTATGATATCCCATGAATCCCACGCCGGATGTTTCTGGACACGGTACCATGTTTCGCTTCCACCAGGCCCCCCCTGTGCGGGCCCCAGCAGAGGTGGTGAATCGCTGCACCCGTCACCAGCGACAGCTCACGCGCTGTGCAGCACAATGGACTGAGCGAACCAAGGCGCGCGGGCACAGAGTGGCGGAGACGTGGCGACCAGGGTCCGTTACGTGCTGATCAGCAAAAGCACAAGGATCTAAAACTGTTTGCACTACAGAAACTTCTGAAACTTTTCAAATAAAAGATTACACGTTTGAAAACAATTGAACATATCTCACATGTTTAATTGATGAACAGTTTTTTTTTTGATTGCTTAAACGCCACAGAAATCGATGTTTCAACCGGATTTTTCGCTCCTGGCTGGGCGAGGAGAAATGGGATTGTGGAGCCTGTGATTCTTGGCCCAGAGGGATGGCCACCGCGATTGATGCCTAGTGCAGTGACGATAAAAAAGGGGGGATGAAGATATAAAAAGATGCAAAAAGTCAAAGAATCACATGCTATCGATGTTATATCATGCCCTAATCTGTAAAGTACCTATGGACATGCTATGGATCATATGTATGTGTGCAACACGCGTTTGATTTGTAAATACGTTGGATGCCTTTCCAACTCTGGTTTTGCGCAGCCAGGAATGGAACGTCTATTGCTGCGTGGCTTCTTTGGTCTGTGCCTGTGCTGAAAGGGTTCCACCACCAGACGGGTCAGGTTGAGCAACTACAACAGCTACAACTTGGGGTTTTGAACGGATTGCTGAAACACCTCAACACATATTAATGACACAGAGGCAGAACTACATCAGATTGGTCTTCTATCTAAATCTAATTTAGTGTAATTTGATGAATTTATATACATATATATACAATATTATATTATATTATATCAATAATATATATATATATATATTATATTAATTATATCAATTATCAATATTATATATATACATTATATTAATATATCATATATGTATGTATATATATATAATAATAATAATAATAAATAAATATATATATATACTGTACCTATCTGTACCTTTAAAATAGTCGTCAATTTTCACCTTAAAATTCCACTATTTTCACCCCGGCCAGAGGTATTCCAGAGCTGCGCTCAGTGCTGGCCACGTGCGAGCTGCCCGAGGATACCGCACGGAAGGCGGCAGACTGCCCTGAATGGGGTGCCTTCGCTCAGCGGGCCGTGGGTGTTAAGTCATGAGGGATCCCCAGGCGTCACCATAGAGGTTGAAAGATACTAAGTCACTAAGTCATCCATGAGGACTGGATGATTTGAAGGTACCCCAATTTCAGGAAACACCCATTTGGGATAGTCTAATGATCTTAATGGTGAGATTTACCATCTATTTGGATCTATTTGGGATAGATGTATCTATATATCCCGGTCATACTGTGGATATAATTGGGATATGATCCTATAACCCAATTACATATATATATATACATATATATATGCATATTATGATATTGTGGGATATCCCAACTGGTTGGGATGATACAATGGCTATAGAAAATAGGGATATTTTTTGTGGGTTGTGGGGAGAGGCAAGGATTGAACACCCAAAACTTCAAAACCGTCGCGCTGGCTGAGCGCCGACTCCATCTATACGACATGATGATATATGATGGGGATGTGACTCGTTTCAAGTGGGATATGTGCAATCTATTGGGGATGTGACATGTGTTTATTCCATGTTCATATGATGGGATATAGTGGGATAATATGAGTGTTTGGGAGTGATTGAAAAGGATATACCACTTATGATGTCATCTCTTGATAGTCTCCTTGCCATATATTATAATATTAGATTTTAAAAATTATCAACAATAAAAAATATACTTAAAGAAAAAATACATATATAGTAAGAATAAATAAGATGACTAAATTTGACTGTGGATGTCGTATAATGACAGATGTTATAACCCTGAACGATAGAAACCAACCTAATGGGAACTACTTGCTCAAAACCTTCGTGAATGTTTGTGGCAAGTGCTACAAGAAGCAAATTAAATTCCAACAGATGGAAAACAAACTTATGGAAATGGAAAAGCAACGAATGGAAATGTTTATGAACTATGAGGATGAAGAACACGACACATACTTTGACCTGACAGAGTTGAAGGAACATCTC